>Ga0209700_102703_pt1 | contig 35433 bp, 10 predicted proteins | sample SiratroredBW_FD_187528 | JGI IMG/M metagenome (GOLD analysis project Ga0209700, IMG submission 187528) | Root nodule microbial communities of legume samples collected from California, USA - Siratro red BW (SPAdes) (version 2) | ecosystem: Host-associated > Plants > Roots > Nodule | place: USA...
CATACCAAAAAAGCTTAGGGTTTAGGGTCAATACCACCAATGCAAACGGTAAAGCTTCGACGGTGGGGAAAAGGAAGGCGAATCTTGCAGAAGGAATGTGAATCTTACAGAAGGAACGCGAATCTTGTTGTTTCCTCTGTTCTTTCTCCTCCAGAGCATGCGGGGTTAATGAGTGCAATGAGAAAATGAGATATGCTTTTCCCTCTCAAATTACCGTGTATTTTTCAGATGGCAAATTACAAAAGACACCCTTTGCAAAAAGACAAACATGAACCACGTAATTAGAAAACTATCTGTGTTTCTCTTTCTTTGCCACACAGAACGACACTGCCACGTTGAAGTGTCAAATGGAGGTAAGAGAAAAAGGAGTGTCAAACTATCATTTTCTTTCATAAATTTGCCCTGCTTCAGGCCCCGTCATAAACAGCTTCATCAATAATCATCACATTCATATACCGAAATTTCTATTGATATAGCAATGAAAAATAGGACGCAACAATTATAAAGCATATTGAATTATTAAAATCTATTCTAGAAGCAGGAGTGTTTGATTCAATTTACGAAAATGATATAATAATAGTAATAATGCCATGCGGACCTGGGATTTTGACTCACGCCGAATCTAGAGTTAGTCTATTATTATAGATCTTATGGCCTTGGATTTGAAATTGTGTATCTTCTTAAGGATTTGATAACCCTTTTAATACATGATACACATGGAACTGATCTTAGATTCTAGAGATGATGTCTGGACAAAGTAATTTTGATAGGATAAATTGTTAGGGTTAGGCTTTTTTTTGTTTTACTTTTAAAGTAGATTCTTTATTGAAAGACTGTATAAGACTATTTTACACTCTTGGTGCATGACCATTAAATCATTTAATATTACTATTTTGATATACTTGTTTAATAATTTTTTTGTCTTGGCAGAAGTAATCAGTGGGCAATTGCCACCTGCACCCCTCGTTTGCTTCGTGCACCTCATTATATTTTTAAAATACCATCCAGCTCTTAGGAGTGTAAAAGTAGTTTTCGGAATTGGTGTTCTGAAATAAATTTTATGGGTGTAAAAATGACTTTCAGAATTAATATTTTGAAAGTGTAAAAATTAATTCCGGAATACTGTTTGTGGAAGTTTAATTTTAGTTCTATAATATCTTTTTCATAAACATGTTTTAAAAATTCCAGGAAACATGTTTCTCAATTGCTTTTCCATAACTCAATTTTTTTACCATCAAATGCTTATCCGAAAAGCGAATTATGTATGATTTCTGGAATTCCTTTTCCGAAATGGGAAAAAAATCACGAACCTACAAGTGTACAACCACGCCGTGGACCCCGTAGATCACCTTACACCACTGCAGCACAACCACTCAACAAGAGCAAACACCCTCTAACCAAACCAAACCTTCCTCACCAAAATTTAATCCAAAATCAAATAAAAATTAAATTTCAAAACTTACAGTGGCAAGGAGACCAAATGGAACGGGAACCAAAAACTAAAGACAACACTGCGCTACCTCTAACAATCGACAACACCAGCTCGGACGAATCAAGTGGCTGCCCCAACCAGAACCCATTTTATATTAACCCAGAGGATTCTTCTATCCTTTCCTCTCAATGATGGGGTGCAGGAGGCAATTTTCTAATTAGTGATATTATACTGATAAGTGATTTTGATGGGCTTCGTGTGATCTAATTCCTGCTCGAGTGCTTCTTCCTCCACCTCCATAACCTCTCCCTACACCTCCGTAATAAATTTTAAAATACCATTTTGCCCTTTATATTTTTTTTTTAACTCATTCTACCCTTCATCCCATTAACACTAAGAACCCACCTCCGTACTTTCGGCGCTGCGCTCGCCCTGCACCTCTTCCACCTCTTGCACCTCCTACACTTTTGGTTATCACCATAGCATACAACTACGTTTGTTTCCGCTTTTCACCGTTCAACCGTTCAATATTCTCGCATGAAAGGTGGGAAAATTGGAGGATGGCGGTGGTGAACGTTGGTTTTGACTGAAAACTGGAATTGAGTGTAAAAATCGCAAGTGATTCAAAACTGTCACAACCACCGCCACTCCAATAGCAATAATGAGTTCTTCTACTACTGGTTGCGTAACCTTCCACCTTCTTCAAATCTTCAACTTCTCAGCTAGAGTTTTTTTTTTTCATTTCGTTATGTTTAAAGTTAGAATTTCAAAAATTATGGAGGTGCAGGAAGACGCTATGGAGGTGCAGGAAGAAGCACTCTTCCTGTCAGGTAATTTGGGCTCCAACATAAATTCTGACCCAACTAGTTTGGGAGAGAGATCGAATAGTGAGTGAAGAATCGAAGACAGAATCTCCAGGGAGCTATTTATTCTTTCTTTAACGCTCTCTTCATTTCACTATTCACACTCTTAGCCACCATCTCAACTCTCTTTCGATTGCCTTTGCATCTTCGCACCAACCTGCATGGCGACCAACACGTTCAACGCAGGATCACTCTCCTCACGCTCTCTCCGTCTCCAGTTCAATCAGAGATTGGTATCGTTTTCGATTTCCGTTTGATCCTCCCTCCCGCTTTCAAGCTTTTAATTATGACTGTTATTCTGCGTTTTGCTTTACTCTTCTTTTTCTTATGATTGTTCGCACTACAAAATCCTCGAATTCTCTGTTTATTTGTTTCTTTTTCGTTGTTATTGTTACGTGGAAGTTTTTCTGAATTATGTATTCCACTTCTCCTGCCGTTTCCTTGTTTTACTAAGGAGAACGCGTAATGATCTTTCGTTGATTGAGATTTTTTACTATTTTTCTCCATTTTGTCAAATATTTTGCATGTAATCATACGACGATAATATCTACTAAGCGTATACGTAAACATTTGTTTGTGTAAAATTTGTGGTTGATTTCGTAATTGACGTTTTGTGTTGTTTTGACGTTTGGAAAACCGTTAGACATGAAATTTTCATCCATTCAAAGATAAAAACCCTAACTAAACAAGTGTTTAGAACTTGTAGCATTTGTTATGCTGTAAGGACATGGATTCGAACAATGTATTTTGTGGCCATCTTAACTCTATTTGCAAGCTGCATCATGTCTCCTTCTCCAGTTTTGTTAATGAAGATTTAAACTGAAGCTTGAAATCTTAGACCACAATATATAAAATGCTTTGCATATTATTTTCCTCCATTTCACGTTTGAACAACTCCAATGATTTTCAGTAATAGTTCATATAATTTCTCTGTTACTTAGAAAAGCAGATTGGTGACTTGTTCTTGTTTCGTTTTTTTTATATTCATTCTTTAATGATGTTTCTTTGAATGCTTATTGAACAGGCATTTAGTCCAATTGCTAGCCCAATGTTTAGCTCAATTTCAAGCTATGGGAGGACGAATGTTTCTTTTAGCTCGCGGCCGCGCTCAGTTTGCCTCAGAGTTTCCTGTGCGGTATGTTACTACTCGTGAATTGCTTCAGCCCTCTTCAAGAAATTTTACTTTGCTCGCATGGACACTAAATTACAAGATCTCAAACTGGTTCAAACCGCAATTAATAGTAATTTAAATTGACTTCACCTCATGTCCTCATACGGTATGAAGCTGCGACAATGATTGATTCAGAGAATTTGTGCTGGAAAATATGAAATGCTATATTTATGGAAAAAATTTAAAATAAAACATAAAGCTGAAATGATACACATTTTAGGATTTTGCTCATGTAAAAGAGAGGGAGCAGAGAATGGTAGGGACAAACAAAATACATGCACTGAAGTAAACTCTAAAAGTGGTTTGATCAAACTGAATTTAAGTGCATAATTTTTGACACAATCTTAACTGCAGAACAGTTCGGATGAGTTGAACTGCTCTGAATTGTTCTAAACTGTTTTTTAAGTGTTTGAACTATTCTCATTAAACATCTTATTTTAAAATGTATCTTTCAATCTCATAAGCTACAATTCACTTTACACAGTTGTGTTTAGGGTCAATTGTTCATTTATTTTCTTTCGAAAGAGTTTATTTTTATAATGCAGTTTATTTTTTAGCTGTTCTAGAAAACGAAGGATAAATTACAGTTATAACTTGTAAGTTGTAACTTTCGATTTTAGTTTAAATTTAAACTACTTTGTTTAGTATGATTATAATTTTATAAATGGGTTTATCTATCGAAACTGAAGTGTGCACAACCTTTGCATACTCTTGATTTTATACAAATTTAGGTGTGCAAATTGTTTTGGCCTTTCTACTAAAGAATATTCTGAATTCTTCAAACATGTGTTTTATAAAATTTCAAGAAGCTTTACAAGACATTTTTATACTGGCAATTTGGCACTAGTCTAACTATATCGAGATGGTTCAGTATTTCATATTGGTGGGTGTATAAGTATGCATAAATGTTTAATTATTAAATGCACACTTGAATAACGTGGGTTGTTTAGATAGAAATGACTGAATATCTTGAAATATAAAATTCCAGAATTCCTTTCTTAAAGAATAGTTCCTTTCTGTCTCTCTTCGATGTGAGTAATTTTCTTGTGTGTGTTTGGGGAGGGGAGAGGGAGTATTCACTGTTTTCATGCTTATGTTGAATGCATTGAGCAGGCTAAACAGGAGACAGTACAAAAGGTGTGCAAAATAGTAAAGAACCAGCTGGCTCTACCAGATGACTCTAAAGTCACTGGCGACTCAACATTCGCGGCGCTTGGAGCTGATTCACTTGACACTGTAAAAATCATCTTACCATAATTGCTTCCATTCAATGCTCCTTGGATTTATTTTAGCAAAATCTGATCATAAATTAATACACAGCATTTGATTGTTGTGATTTACTTATTCGTGACATGTTCTTTAGGTTGAGATCGTGATGGGGCTTGAAGAGGAATTTGGTATCAGCGTTGGAGAAGATAGTGCACAGAGCATCGCAACAATTCAGGATGCAGCAGATCTTATCGAGGAGATCATCAGTAAACAGAGTCCTTAAGAGTAAACATGTACCAGATTAAAAATATCTCTGGTAGGCATGCATAGTTTTCCGTGTAGTACGGTGTAGTTGATTGAGTGTTTTATCTGCATATTCTGCTGTTGCCTTTTTAGGTTTGAAAAAAAAATTGCGGGAGAAAATCATGTGAAGGTTGAAGGTTGTGGATTACGCATGAGGAAAAGACTCATAAAAGGAAGCAATCACGTAAAATTGGTAAGCATTGGCCATTGTCATGTTTGCCTTTGTCAAAAATACAATAACGAACTAGCTATCCGAGTCAGGATTCGTAGTTTTGCTTAAAATTTAGGACTATCTTTGATTTTTGTAGGCGTAGTTTTGCTTAAAATTTAGGACTATCTTTGATTTTTGTAGGCGTGCTATCCTTCGCAATTATTTTTTAGTAGCTATTTTAAGGTTTGCCAAAGAAGCTCGAGAAAAGTTACAAGCAAATTCTATCTATATTTTATCATAACAGTAGATTTTGCTCCTTTTCCCTATATTTTTGTGACCGTGGCGTTCGAATTCGAAATGGAGAAAGGAAATTGTCACCTGTAGAATACTAGTAATTGAGCAGCGAATGCAATGACATGTACCTGCTGCATAAGACTTTTCTAATGTAAGAAATCTTAATTTTTGTTGTAGTTTGAATTCATAGAGAAGCTAATGGTGTATTCAGTAGAATGTAGGAGAAAGATAGAGAGAGATCTAATTTTGTGTTTAATAGAGGGAGAAAAAAAGAAAAAGGAATAATTAAGATTCACGATATTATTTATATTTTTTTTTTATTAAATCGATCAAATTACAGATTTTTAAATTTATTTTGTTTCGAACTTATTTCTATTCTATTATAGAACTACACATTGATTTCTTTTATCTACCTATATTTTTATTTTGAAAAAGCTGAAGTGTATAAATGGATACTAATTTACATATAAAATTTGATTTGTTTTACTATTTAAATTCTGCTCCCTTCATTTATTTTATTTTTTTCTAAGTACATGTTAACAAAAATTATCTAATGCAATTCAATCAGTCTATACGAAAGGAGGAGAATTTAAAACCATATTCGCCATAAACAATGACTCGGTCCGTCATCTAGATTTTGTGTTTTTGTTTTAGAAATAAATATTAATTATAGTTAATAGTAAAGATTAAAAAGTACTAAGAAATATCAAACATCTAAAAGTTAGCCAAAAAAACCTTAACAAAGTTTAAAATCAAATAGAATACCTTAAAACACATGTAAGTACAGTATTTTTCATTCTTCTTTCTGCATCTGAGATTAGTATCGTAATCGTGAAAGCGAGTCCTTATTTATCATACAAGAATTAGGAAAAACGAAATTATCATTGACACATTCCAGTTTCAAGGACTCTTGCTTTTGATTTGTGCCTGTTGACGCACTGTCCAGCCAGTACTCCAAAATAATATTTACAAATTGTAAATGTTATTTTTATTATAGTTCTAATGACTAAAGTGAAATTTCAACTCTGGGTAACATAGTAACTACAAAATCATATGCTAAATTAATTCAATTATAGAAATGAACCCTTTTTTCCTTTTCATAATTATTATATTCCATTACAACATGGAAGCATGAATAAGTAACATGAAACAAAATTACTGTAATTATTATAAACGATCGTAATGGATGTATTATATTTGCACAGATAAATATTATAAATTAATCATTCAGTGCTGTGCGTATGATGATCATGTTATTTTTTCTTATCAATCATAAAAAAAACAAAATATTTTAATAATTTATAAATAACATATTCTTTTAAAAGGAAAAGCTTTTGGATAACTTTCATTAATATTAGTTAAAATTTTATTTGTACTAGCATTGATAAAAAAATCACAAAAAAGATACTTGATTAGCATAAGAAAAGATAATCTTTCTTAATATCTACCTAAAGTAGCATCAATCAATATAAACTAAAATGTTATCTTATCATATTTTGAAGTTATTTAAATATTGATTAACACTAAACTAATTTTTTATATTAAGTAATAATTTAAAAAATATTCTATTCAAACAATAAAATTAAAATCTAATAAACTTGAATTATTTTATTTAAAATAAAATATTTAAAATGAAATAAATTCAATTTTAATGTATTTATATTTGCTTAAAGTTATGAAATTCTCTGCCTACACAAACCGTTAAAATCAGGCCCCGATAAATTTGGATACATACATTTCCTACAAATAGAAACCTCAATATTAAACTTTTCATAACACCCTACTTGGGTCTCCTCATGTCTCGTAAGCTTTCGTTTGGGGTCAAGCCCCTACATTAAGCATTAAAAACTCCTCAATACAGAAGAAACTCACGATGGGAAAATCTTCAAACTTCTTACCTCCTTTCCCAATATTTAAATCAAAACAATTTATTTATGCAACAAGAATGCAAGAACTTACACAAAAACGAATATTTTTCTGCGCACGTTAAATGCTTAAAGCGTAGTTTGATTGTTCTAGTATTCATTATTTTTTTCCGAAATTGACTAATTGAACAAACATAAAACTTAAATTCAATACTAAATCACGGATAGAACATTCTAATATATCATTTACTGAGGTTACTGAGATTTCTTTTAAAAATTTATCTACTAAAACGATCTACTAAAATATTTACTTTATTTACAAGTTTCGTGAACGGATGCCCCGGTAATAGTACATGGAGGCCTTATTAGTTTAAAAATACAGCAAATACCACATCAGTTCCAATCTGATTCGAAGAAACCAGCATCTTTCATTTCCGAGTAGTACACGTTTTCCAAATGCAAATCGTCCTCCTGTAACCATCACAACAACAACAATCATCAGATCAACAACAAAAGAAGGAAGATTCCTAACTCCCAACAGCAAACAATACCAATGTTTGAATTGTAAAAATTGAACTCCGGGCATTAAGTTTAGGACACTATGACCTGAAAAAAGTCAGCCAGGAAGGTTATGTATAGAAGGGGAAGATAAACGGCATGATAGCATACAATCGTGAAATGATATAACCTGTGAGCAAAGGTAAAACACAAAGCTTTAGAGAAAGAAGCCAAACGAAAAAAGTTCAAAAGAATCACTTTCAAGTAAGCTACAGAACAATAGAAGAATCTAACCAGAAACCAAAAGAAGCACCATTTCCAGTAATGCCACAAGCAAATAGTGCAATTGCATTCAAGATGAACATAATAGTAACATACTTGTAGTATGCAGGCCTCGCTGTAAAAGGAGGAATAGAAATTATGCTACCATAAAACTAATTAAAGACATAATATAACAATACATGCAACTAACTTACCAGGTAACCTTTCTCTCCACCTAGAATGATAAACAAACAATACGAAACCATAAACAAGAGTAAGCAACAGTTTGTGGATGACCCACAAGTTCCACTTCAGGTGAGGAGTAGGGTAACCGCTGTTGATGAAAATTGGAATCCCAAATGCAAACAGATATATAGCCTAAAAGGGAAAAGGTGAAACTGCAACAATTAATACATTAAAAACCATATAAGGACAAGCAGCAAGCTTGCAGAAAAAACCACAGAATTACCTTCAACAAGATATCAAAACCAACAATAATCCCCGATATACCAAAAGTTCGAGTCAACGCTTCTAAGCCACTGGTACTATTTCCTTGAAACAAAAACGCAAGCAAACTCACTTCTAGAAACAGCATTCCAGAAGTAGTAAAGAGGGACAACAAGTTCCAAGCAAACTCTTTCCCAGGAGAGCACTCCCACGTCTGCATCAATCAAAGAATTAAACATTCACCATCTCCAGCAGATAACAAAAATAATTAACACCATTTACAACAAATAAGGTTTAGCTAATAATAATAATCTTCAATTTGATCCAAAAATGTGACTGCTGGATCTGTTTAGATCCCATAATCAACATCTTTAGAGTATACAAATCACTAACATTTTACCCTACTAAGTACGTGATTTAGCAGACATTTGCAAATTGATTTTGTAAAACTGATTTTGGTTCAAATTGATCTTAAAGTCATATGATCTATGTTTAGATGTTTTTATTTTAAAGCGATATGATATAAAAATTAATGCAAAAAACTATGTAACTTCATCTGAAAATCAATTTTGTACCCAGAATCAATTCATTCTTCAAGCTGAAGCTGAAACCAAACACGATAACATTCATTCAAAATCTAACTAGCTAGTATTTCAACCTGTCTTTGAATATTCTAAATCATCCAACAAAAAATCCAAACGAACACTAAATTAACAAGCTGTAAACAATTCGAGGTACAAAACTACATAAGTTAACTGTAAATTGACTTAGTTTATTTATTTTTTGCTGGATTAAAGAAATTGCGGGAGAACATAAGTTGACCTGGGAAAAGCACCACACGAGATTGAGGATGCTGACAAGCCAGAGAGAAGCGTAATAGGATATGATGATATAAGAACGGCCATTTGAGAGTTTGAGAAAGCTTTGTTTAGCTTGCAGCGCTAAGTACAAGACGAAGAGAAAGGAAGCGACGATCAAAACCGCATTGTGCAAAAACCCATGGCACTCAAACACCCAATCGTGGATTCCTTCAGATACCACTGAATTTTGCCCTTGATTTTGGAGTGTCAGCAACGATTGGTCTACCATGTCTCCCGAAACTCGTTTTTTTTCTTATTTTTTCTGAAAGAAGGAAAACCCTAGACCTAATTTTGAGAATTGAAAGGGAAAAGAGGAGTGTTTGGGAGTTGAAGAGTTTGAGTGTATCGTGAGAAATGTTGCTCCGACTAATAGAAACAATACCTACAGATGATCTATTTTCTGTAATGGTTTATCCACGGCTAGGCTTCATCTCTAGAATTTATCCCTGTTTATTATTTACCCTTATACAAACTATCAATTATTTATTGTTTACCTGGATTATTATTATTATTATTATATTTTTTTAGAAAATACCGAGACAAAAAGTTAATTTTGTTTTCCTAATAATAATAACTATCAAAATAATTAATTTTCCAAGTGTTGGTATAACTTGATATATCTAAATTAGTTTTTTTCTATTGATTAACTAAATTAGTTATTCTATATACATAACTGAATTAGTTATTGTGTTTAATTGTTATTCAGTTTAAACAGTTAGTTATTTCATTTATATGGTTTGTCTCTTAGAAGGAGGAGTTTTATGTATTTTAATTTTATAAATCATTAATTTTAATTGAGTTGATTCATAATATTCATTGAAAGAATCTATTTTATTCTTTAATTGTGAAATGAAACTTTTTCACTTACTTAATTGTTTGTTTTACATTTCTCATAGTACTATAATTATTATTTTATATGGTATCAGGTTAATCTTTCTTTAACTACAATTCTGAAAATTGTAATACTGTGAGGAAAGTGATCAACAATATTAGAGATAACAATGGTGGATAACCAAAAAGAGCACTTGATGAATGAACAATTTACATTGAACCTGTAACATTTGCAGACCCTACTTGCAAGTGCGAGTAAATTATAGCAACATCGATACCCAATGAAAAATTCATTTTATATTTATCCCAGTGAGAGTTTCAGGGTGAATCCAATTTTATTTGTACTAACAACAACCAATTTTCATGGACCAGAACATGACATGAAATTAACATTAAAGTCCAACAACAAGTTGAAGTTTGTTGATTGAACAATCTTGAAACCAAAAGCCATTGAGCCTTTATATGTGGCTTGGGATCGCTCACGTTTGTGTTATCTTGGATCCTTCATTCTCTTTTTTCAAAAATTTACAATAGTGTGATTTAGTTTGATGATTGCTATCTACTATGGAAAGACCTAAAGCACCGGTGTCACCAAGGTGACATATTTCGAAGCACCATTTTACAATAATTGTATGCTATTAAGCAAGGTGATTTATCTATAACTACATATTTCACAAAGTTAAAGTTTGTCTGGGAGGAACTTGAGAGCTACTTATCGATTACTAATTGTGCATGCAACAACACTTGTAATTGTGGATGGGAGTGGGTCGTGAATATCGTCCTAAAGAATATGTGATACAGTTTCTTAGAGGCTTGAATGATTAATATTCAAGTGTGAGATCTCAAGTTACAGTGATGAAATCACCGCCTAACATCGAGTCTGCTTTTTCTTTGTTAATTGAGCAAGAAAGATAGATTACGTCTCCAAATCAAGAAGCAATCACTTTGTTTAACGACACCACTGGCAACAACAATGGCAAAGGAGCTTTTGCATCCAGAGGCCGAGGTCAACGTGGCAGAGGAGGTCAAAATCCTTCCGTAGAAGAGGCAATGCTAGCCAACAAAATGTTTTAAAATAAATTTTGTACATATTGTCAGAAAAATAGGATATACTACAGAGGAGTGCTTTGAAATACATGGATATCCACCAAATGGGAATAAAAATAAGACATAGAGTGGTTCTGTCATTAATAATGTAGCTTCTGAAATAGATGAAGAAGGCAATTGTGTTTTTAGAGGGAAAGTTGAGCAAGTGGAAGACAAGTTTTTTCCTTACAAAAGAGCAGCAATTAAAGCTCTTGGATCTATTGCAAGAGTCTGAATCGCAACATTTGCCTCATCACACCAAGTATCCACAAACATTCAGGTACATACAAAACCACCTTGTTTAATATCATACAATTCTTTGTAAAATGGTGCTTCGAAATATATTCACCTTGGTGATACTGGTGCTTTAGGTCTTTCCATAATAGCTAGCAAGCATCGAACCAAATCACACTATTGTAGATTTCTGAAAAAGAGAATGATTGATCCAAGATAACATGAAGCAGAGATCCCAAGCCGCATACAAAGGATCAGCGACTTTTGGTCTCAAGATCGTTCCATCAACAAACTTCAACTTGTTCTTGGACTTTAATGCTAATTTCATGGCATGTTCCCATGCATGAAAATTGGTTAGTGTTAGTACAAATGAAATTGGATTCACCCCGAAACTCTCATTGGGATGAATATAAAATGGATTCTCCATTGAGTCTCGATGTTGTTGTAATTGACTCACACTTGCAAGTGGGGTCTGTAACGGTTGCAGGTTCAATGTAAACAGTTGATTTATCAATGACTCTTCTTGATTATTCTTCATTGTTATTTCTGAGATTGTTGATCACTTTTCTCATAGTGATACAATTTTCAGAGTTGTATCTAGAGAAAGATAAACTCGATTAGTTTTATAAGTCTATTGGTATAATTGAATTAGTTATTCTATTGACATAACTGAATTAGTTATTACATCTATTATTATTCAGTTTAATTTGGTAATTAGTCAATTTAAATTGTGAGTATGTTAGAAGGATTTTTATGTATATTAATTCTAAAAGTCATTGACCTTAATTGAGTTGATTCATAATATTCATTTAATTAGTGAATGGGTCTATTTTATTTTTTAGTGTGGATGCAACTGTTTCAGATCTCTCCTAATGCTAGGATTATTCTTTTATCAATAAGAGTAACAACAGTAAGATGATGATGTTTTTCTTAATTGATGGTAGTCTATTGAAACATATTATTTAGAAAGTTATACTTGATATACGTACATTTATTGCTATTATGATTATAGTATGATCACTAGAAAAGTTAAAGTGTGTTTTCAATTTAGGTATCTCTCTTACTTGTAATATGATTTGAAGGAAATTAACTATTTTAAAATTATTTATATAATCTTCATCAAATTCTCAACAAATATTATATGCTCTTAATATATTTATTATAACAAAATATATACTCTCAATTAATTATTCTCAACGAATTATTTATATTTAATAATATTTTAACAAAACTACGTTATTTAATATATTTAAATTTTTTAAAGATTAATTATGTTACAATAAAAATCAACACTTAACTCAAAAAAAATTACAAATAAAAATTAATTCTATTTTCTTATGTTTGGATGGTCATGTGCATTATAGAAAGTCTTATTAAAGAATCATCATTTTAACTTTTTACAACTTGATGTTATGTTATTAGATTATCATCTAATGAAATGCTTATTTTTTTTAATAGGTTTTATGTTTAATATTATAATTATTAGAGTCAAAATATAATAACAAATATTTTCATTATATACTCATAACAATACACACATTAATAACAACATGCAATGGACCATTTAATATATATATTCATCATATCATCATCACTATTAAATAAATATACGTTGTTTAAACAAGTTTAAAAATAACTAATCACATTTATTCATATGTTATAAATCTCACATTGACTCCTTGGACTTCCTTTGCTAGCCTACCCTTTAAATTATATTAATTCAAAGCATATTTAATAAATAATATATCAGCTACAACAATTAACTCCTCTAATGGGTCTATAAGCAAAGTTTTACACACTTCCAAAACTTATCATAAGACTTCTTTTGTTAATCCAAATATTAGATTATACATCTCCTCTTAACAAAACATTAAAAAGAGAAGAAAATAAAATTGAATCCCCTTATTTTTTTTTCAAAACAGTACCCTATTTATCCCTTAATTTTAAAAACAATTTAAAAATAATTAAGTTTAAAGAGTTAAAATTTATACTAAAATGAATAATTTATGCTTATAACTTATTTATAATTTTTTATTATTTAATCCTTTAAAATTTATCCCTTTTAAAATCTTTAAGCACTACATGTATCATAAGAAAATTTAAGAGGATAATATTTTAGAAGAAGAAGAATTAAGAACGAAATAAACAAAATTATTCAAAATCAACTTTGAGGGGATTTTTAGTTATCGTGCATTAGACGTTGGTAAGTTATCATAAATAGGAATAATCTTCTCTATATTATTTATGTGAAAATTTATAAGCATATATGGAACCGTGATTTATATACGAGCGAATAGACTATAAAAGAATAAAATTTGTTTGATAAATATAAACTAATGTACTTTTTCTGTAAAAGCTAAATCATTATTGAAAACCTTTAAAGACTTATTTAGATAAGCAACAAATAATTATCACTTTGAAAATTTAGAATAATTAATTTTATGCATATAAAATACTATAAAAATAATTACATTTATGTGTTTTATATTATAAATTAATAATTAAATGAAAATACTAAAATAAGAAAAAATAAAAATAATAAAATATTTTATTAATATATATTATTATATTATAGTCAAATAAGAAATTAAAATAAAATAATAAATAACAAATAAAATTAATTTAATTCAAATTTTAACATTTTGTAAACCAATCTATTTTAATATAACATTATTTTAAAATAATAATTTCTTTTATTAAGATTTGATAATACATTGTTAAATTTAAAATATATTTTAACTTTGATTTATATTTTTAAAAATAATTTTATATATTAAATTAATTTTAAATTTTTGTACAAATTATTTTCTAAACAAAGTAATATAAAAAAATACTATATCAAATAAATTAAATCAATTACAAATTTCACTTTGTTCTGAATTAAAGAGGTTAATTTATGCAACCTTAATTTCATGTGACGAAAATTGGATTTACTTCCCGAACTGATTTTGAAACATCTCAAACTGAGGATTAATATCATAATCAAAAGCACAAAAGCAAAATAACTAAGATATCCTAGAGTTCTGCCGTGTTAAAGAAAAAAATACACAGATTTGTTATTAGTTGGTATACAATTAGCAGTTTAATATATTTGATGTTTTCGTTTCAAAAGTTCTTTTAAATTGTTACCTCAACCCGTTTTCTAATCATGGTTGTAAGAGTGTAGACCTAGCAATCTGGTGTATCAAGGGTTGCAAACTGTAACATTTTGTCCTCTTCGGCTGAAAACAAAGGACAAATAACCCCAGCAGAAAACAACAAAGCGTTCAAACTAGAACTATAATCAATACGTTGTCTAATCAGTATAACACTTACACCATAGGTTTTTACGACTCTAGTGTGTCAAAAAGAAAAATACCTAAGCTAAGAAAGAACAAGAAATACAATTGCTACTAGTAAGGTTTTTGCCTGTCACCTCTCATTATCTAGTAGAAGTTCAGGATTCTTAAAGATATATTAGAAGGTACTTATTTTAGAAATAAAAAATGAAATAAATAAATAAATTTATTAGTTAAAATTAAATTATACATAAAATATGTGAAATTCTTATTTCGTAACTTGTCCATAAGCTAATTTTAATTTATAAAAAATATTCTTTTTCTCTCTTATAGATTATGGAAAAATCTAAAATCAATCTTATTTTGCTATAATAATGCAGGTGAGACTCGAAAAAAAAAGAAGGTTAGTCTTTCGAAGGCAGAAGCTGCAAACAAAAAACCCAGTAATAAAACTTGACAGATATTTAGCTTTAGCTATTCAAACTAAATACAATGATAATGGTCAACGAATTCTAATAACCAGATATTACACTTTACGGAAGACGCTGAGATGAGTTGAGATGACATATGCTGCACTGCATAGCCTTCTTAGTTCTCACTTCTCACTACTACCCAAAGAGCTAACAAAATCTCAGTACGGTATACTTATACACGCATTGCTTGACCTCCAAAAATTTATGCAGTTTTACAATACAAATTACATATTTCTTGCCTTTTTCTTCAACGCCATTGATGGCCATTACGTTCAGTTGGGGAGCCAGGTTCAACAGGAACAAAACCCCTTCCACCGAAAACAGGACGCATGAATCCATTATCGAACTTACGCCACAAACGATGAACAGTGTGTGTTGGAGTGCTAAGTAAAGCGCGGATGCTGCTTGGACGATTGATTGAATCTATATCGACTTCAGAGTCTTGGGCACTCCCAAGAAGGGGGACAGTGGCTGATTTTGGAGTAGATGGATCTGTGGCTATCACGATGTTTAATTCCTTAGGATGCGGAGTATGAGGCAGCAAAAGCCTTATGAGTGGTTTAGTCATCAAACCAAACACCTGAGAATTGTAATTTAAGTGGTGTCAGTACCATCTTAAAAGAAATTTTATATAATATTTAACCATTAATTATGAGCATCACAAGGTGCGGGCAGATAGTTATGCAGACCGGTAAAGCAGGCAAGTGGAAAAATCAATCTTTTATTATCATAGAAAGCAAGTCAAATGGTTAATCTAATGGAATGAATAGCAGTGATACAGCAAAGACAAAATAGCCTCTGCTGCAATAAAAAGAAACCAATGACACTGGCTCCGGATGTCAGCAACTACAAAACAAATATCTTACCACTGTGCTGAAAAGTACAACAGTGATGGTGCTGGTGATCATGATTGCATTGCTTCGCAGTGAAGTATGCCCCGACATGGTGAACTGCATTTGTTAAGAGTATCAGATTTTAAAGCATCAGGTTATAAGATCCTATCTTCGGTGACCACTATTCTTTCCCCATTTTCCTTTGGCAGAATCAGTGGCCAATAACTCAATTTTCCAAAAGACAAAACAAAACCACTAATAAGCATTGCTGCCCCTACCTGATTATATGCAAGTGCCATTGAAACAGCACCCCTCATAAGACCAGCCCACCAAATAATCACCTAGAATTGAGAAACAAGGAGAAACTTGTCAACAAAACTTGGTATAGTAGCACAAGAACTCTGAGACAGAGCACTCAGTGAAAGAAATTAAACCATACTTGCTGTCTGAAGCTAATTTTCTCATTCGGTGATTTTTTAGCCAAGTTGGATAAGAAGGATAAGGGGAAAACAAAAGCTGCTCTTCCAAGAAGAATTAGACCCAACAATACTGAACTAACTGCTACAGATGTTCCAGGGCTGCAGAAAGAACCAAGTATAGCAAATTAACTGTTTTTCGAATATAATAAAAGGAAGTGCAGAGAAGATTGATGAATGCAGAATAAAAATTCGATAAAGAAAAATAAAAGATAAAAGCATCATAGAAGAACTCTCCAGTCACATCAAGTAATACAAGGACTGGTTCAGTAAAGAAGCAGACCATTTGTGGACATGAAAGGTTTGCCATTCAGCAATTTTTCATGAGTGCAAAAAAGGTTAACGAATAAATTATTAGTAATGAGTCTAAAGAATACCTATCACTGACGAATTTCCATTTTTCAATGTCCAAGGCATCCATACCAACATAAAGGAAGATAAAGATCTCAGCAACAAATGACAAGGTTGCAAAAGAATGCCTGTAAGAGTTAGATCAAAAATATGTTTAGAAATGCATAGATTTGAACAGTGTATATAACATGAAGAAATATGTTTAGAAGACATACTTGGTAGTGATTCTTGAACTCTCAGTCACATTATGCCAGGTATAATGAGACATAACAATCCCACAAAAAAATACAGTGAGGATTCCACTTAGATAGGATAACTGCAGAAGATGTAGATACATCAGCATCATGTTAATGGCAAATGTTGACAGCATCCATAAATGTTACTACAATTCTTTAAACTTACTTCAGCTAGCATGTAGGATAGGTACGCCATTAACATCATAAGAGCAACCTCACGATCTGTAGAGTGCCTGAAATTAAGGAGAAACGTGTTCAGCATCAACAAAGAATTGTTTCAAACCATCCTGTGCCATGTCTCAGTCACCAAAAAACGGATCTAAAACCTTGTACTCAAGATAGAAAGAACAAGCTAACAGATGCACAAAGACTGAGAGATACTGACAGTCAACTGAACTAATGTGGCTTTTTTTTCCTAAAAACTAAAAATTAAGACAATTTAAAATGACACCAATCCACACCAAACAATAATTCAGGGATGCACAACGTTTATAAAAAAGAAAACTAAAATGAACCAGTTAAAATAGATGGCTACTACAAAGTTCAAACAATCAAAATTAGTTCAATGTAGTCTTCTTAAAATGTAAACTTTTGTTCAGTTAACAAACAATACAAAAAATTTAGATTGGATGACGCGGGAAATTCATTAATTATCATAGAAATTGTCCGCAACTTTATTTCACTATGAATTAACTGCATATATACAATAAAACAATATAATACCATCACAGTCACTGCTGAACAGGCAATGGAAATGGGAAAATGTCAGGAAAATACCTTCCAATATACAGCTTTTTGATAATATAAGCACTGAGTAGACCTGTCTACAAGGTGATGAAGATACATTAGACCATAGCCACAAGTCCATATCAATATTTATGTGCATGTTCAGTGTTGATATAGATCTTGTCTATGATTCAATGTGATGCATGCATGAGAGAATTAGAGGGAGAAAAACATTTACCAACACTCCAAGCATTGTGCTGGCGATAAATAAATACAAGAAATTGCCAAAAAAGTGCAAAGCTATTGAAGGGTCTATTTTGTTGAGGTCAAAGCTTTGGATTGCATTGAAAAGCACCACTGACGTAGCATCATTCACAACACCCTCCCCAAATACAAGACTGTACAGCAAAGGTGTCTCATCCTGATTTAGCACCTGCATAATCATCCATAAGTTCAGTAACTATAAGGGATACCTAAGTTGCAGGAAAAATGTAAAGAATATATTGCTTCAAACCTGCAATGTGCAAACAGAATCTGTCGCAGCAAATATTGCACCAATTGCTGGAAATTATCATAAATTAGTAAGTCAAAAACCAAATGAGAGGTTGCCAAGTAGATGATATTGACAAGCAAAATACCTAAGTAATCCCCTAATTCCAGTGGACCAATATCCAACTTCTTAAAAATTTCCGTCGCACCTGAAATAATGCCTCATATTTAAGTTAGAGGAACTAGGCACATCTATTTTTTTACTGCTTCAAAACTCAAATAACAACCTAATAAATACACGTAAAGCAATAATGCATACCCAAAGTTATGACAGCACAAGATATTAATGTACCAATAGCACCAAACAACATAATGGTCATGAAGTTAACAAAAAACTGCTTCTTTTTCACCTGAAACCTGAAATGAATTACAGAGAACAAAATCATAAGAAAACAATAACTGCAATGTATCATACAAGCGAAGTCATAAGTTAAGAATGAAACAGGGATTTTAGGAGGGGAAAACAGTATGATTCTGGAATTTTTCGTATGGAATTAATATAATTCATGATCATATCATGGATACATAAAATTGATTTTTTAACTACATAGCCATGTAAGCAATTATCACAAACAAAACCATCCATAGTGTCTACAAGTAGAAGTTGCTCAAGTCATATAATTTTCAATAGTTGATGTAATGAATGAAATAGGAAACATAAACTTAGGACTCGGAGTTCTATATCCCTTGTAGAAGTACAAGTGCGCAAACAAGTGAACTGAGTACTGGTATCAGGTATATTTCAAACAGCCAGACCTTAGAGATTCATAAGCTCCTAAAAGTTATCCAACACTATATAACACTAATTGTGACTAGTTTTTAATTCTGCAGAAATATGTTATATCCCCCCACTCCTCCCAAAAAAAACCACAAACACCAAATGTGCATTAATCATTAAGTATACCATAGTATCTGCGAAAATCAACCAGAATACTTTTCAGATTATGACCTCGGGAAGTTTGGATGTCTGCAAGGAAATTTTAATTTGTAAAGGGGCAAAACAAAACAACTTCCCTTTTTCTTTAACAAAAGAAAGTCAAGCATCAATTCCTCACTAGATAAGATAATGGTGCTGTACACGGAAAATTACCCAGCATTGAATATTATAGGCGGCAGAAGGTATATGAAGAAAAGATCTTCACTGAAAACAAGAATATGTGAGCTTTTACCACCACTAAACAGCAAAATGACTACGCCAGTGGTAACACCCTGAGAAAAATCAATATGAAATTTAATCATTGTCCAATAAAAGCAAGAAAAAGAAAAGCTGCACATACCATTGTTCAAACTAAGCATCAATACACAGATATCATTGCCTCCTAAAGCATGCAAAATATTTGGAGGAGTTGGACTCTTCAGGTTAAATTCAAAAAAAAATATATATCCTTACACCTTGACACTATTTTCCAGGTAAGCTTCTACAAGAAAAAATCCTACATATTGATCCCAGCAAGAAATTTTTTTGTAAATTATTCCCTAGCATCTGTTAACAATATAAACGTGTTAGAATATTTTCCCTACAGGAACAAAATAGTCGAAAACGTGTTGGATGCATGGACCATTCTGACGTTGGAAGCCAATCAAGATGTAAATGTTTTTCATAAGCAAACAAAAGCAAAAATATTACAAGTACGGGGACTAAATCTATTATTGTTTTAACATTCACAAACAACAAAGACCATTTTGTAAACAATTTTACATGTAAAGACCAAACTATATAATTTTCCACAAAGGGACTAAAAGGAAAAGCAATGTTAGTTATAGGACTAAAAAAATTTAACAGATACTTTTAAACAGCCTGGTGCAAATAAGCTCAAGGATAGTGAAGACTTACAATCAAAAGGGCAGTGATAGACTCATTCATCCACCGATTCTCCTCTAGAAGATGGCCAATGACAATACAACCACAAAGAAGGGCCACAAATAAGTTCATGGAGACAACGGAGGCATGGTCCGAAGTGGATACCATTTGCAATTTTGAAACAACAGAACTGATTTCAAAGACCATTTTGTCCACCCTCCAGATAAATAATTGCTCAAGCAGATTTTACACAAATTCAGATTCCTGCTGAGTCGCCAAGTTCAAACCCAATTTACAATGCAAATCTATTTCTCCAAGGTGCCCATTTTAAGAACTTCACGATCTCGCCATGGAAAAAATCACTGCAGTACATCAACAAACACGGTTTTAAGATTTTCCACAACGATACAAGAAAAAAACCCACCCGTCACCTGGCCTGATTCTATTTCAGAAGCAAACACTAAAAACGCCAAAAAACCAAAAACAAAAATATTAGGCGAATATTAATGCAACGAAGTTAATCATCAATCCCAAAGCAGAAGAATAAAAAAGATTCCCATGACTGAATTAAAGTACACGATTCAAGAAGGAATATAGAACATGCAGCAATGATTATCCCGTTTCTCCTTTCCGTCAGCTGTCTTCAACAACAGAAGATGAAACCCAGCTACAACAAAATAAAATTCAGGTGGCAGCGACGGCAAAATGCTCACCAGAACGCAAGATTGGAACATTGCGGAGAGGGCACGATTTGGCGAGTGTTGCAGAAACCCACGAATCCAAGTTCCAAATAACTCGAACAGAGAAAGCCACAAACTAATCTCGTGTTCGAATTCTGGCGTAACAGAAACACCTCTCAGCTCTGAGAGAGGCGATCAAGTTAGAAACGAGGAAAACTAATAACTGAAAACAAAAAACAAAGAATAAAGAATAAACTAACAGAAGACGTACCAAGAAATTATGAGCGAAGTTAAAGGGATGTTGGTTGGACGATCGAAGAGGAAATTTTGATGGTATTGAAATCGGTGTAGGAAAAAGAGGCGCGTTCGAATACTCTAGAAATTAGATACGATGAAGAGAGAAAGAGGAAGGCGTGTGAAGTGTGGACATAGAGAGAGAGACAGGGACAAGAGAGAAGAGAAGAAGAATAATGAGATTGATTTATAATTTGTTAACGTGTGGAGGGTAAGTTGTTGGAGATCGCTCCGTTTGAGCTGCTGTACCTGTTGACGCTACGAGTTTCAATCAGATTTGGGATTTTTAATCATGTGATGCTGTTCTTTTGCGTTTCTATGTGTTGTATTCTGGCGTGTCAAAGCTTTTTGTTCCAGGGGCATTAATTAATTGATACTTTCTAATCCCTGATGTAATAATCTACAACCTTCTTATCATGATTTCAACAATTGTTAGTGTAAAACCGGTTACAATCATTTAGTAAATATTAGATATTTAATGGAGATTTCTGAGATAATTTAACTGAAATGTCTTATCTTATTTTGTTATTCGAGTAATTTGAATTTCATACTTATTTTAATAATTATTTTGAACACAAACATGTCAATAATTTGTTGATTTTAAAAAAATTTAAATGTATGAATGGATTCTTTTTACTTATCAAATCATGTAAGGTCGTTTTCAATTTGCGTAAATAAATATTATTAGGAGAATCGGAGTAAAATAATAAAAAAATTTAGATTCAACCTAAAACTTTAAGGTATTAGGTTTATAAATCTATTTTTACTTGAAGATCTAATAATCTATTTCAAGTGAGAGTTTCTCTTATATATTGATATAACCCTTTTTGAGTATAAACAAACAATCCCTTACTTGTATCACCCTTCATATATTTATACGGGACACACTTATTTTAAATCTTCATAAAAAAAAGATCTTTCGATATAAGGTCAAATTGTACTCGTCTAAACCGCAAACCATCAACTCTTTATACCACTTATTAAAAAAAATGAGGAAAGAAACATTGAAAAGATCTCACAGAGAATGAAAACTGAATTACACCTAGATAAGAGAATTAAATAATATTCAACCCAAAATCTTAAGACATTAAATTTGTGAATTTTTTTTTAATGTTATTCAAATTTCTTATTTTTAGTCAAAAATAAAATTTAGAGCGACACTTAGATATCTAACAAATATAATTTTATATAACTCAAAATTGTAATAGATAGATCTATTAAAATATATAAGTTATATTACTTTAAATTTAAAAGTATTTTTCAAAATATATAGATTATAATCTAAATTTATAATTGTGTATATTGTAAATTAACAAGGTTACAGAACATTAGTTAATTTGTTATATAAGATTACTTCAGGTTTTTCAAGTGTATTTTCAAATATATTTATCTTATAGAAGATAATAAATTAAGTATCATTTAGTCAGTGAGTATTATTGTAATATACTGTGATAGATATCTTTTAACTTATTTTATATATATATATATATATATATATATATATATATATATATATATATAATTGTAAGGATAATTAAATTATTTCAAAAATAATAATATTTAAATTATTATATTAATTTAAAAAAAAACATATACTTTGTTTATAGTTCTAAAAACCATAATTGTATAAATACAATATATTTTTCTATAACTTTTTAATATATGTTTTGTTTGATATATTATATTTATGTTTGTAATTATTGATACACGTAAATTAAATTGTATTAGTTATTGAAATTAGCTAACTATTATTTAAATATTTTTAAAATATAAATTATAATTTAAAAATTGTGTATATGTTTTATAATATCAAAAGTAGTTATATAAGTAAAATATAATTTCATGTAGTTGAGTTAAAATTATAGTTGTTAATAATTTCCATAATTTGTTAAAAATATAAATCAATTGTCCATTTTCAGCTAATTATATGTGATTTTAAGTAAAATTAACATAATTTACATTGTATTTTATATTTTTTGTTTACTACCTTATATAATATTTTATCACGTTTTTATTTTATTATATCTTATTATTTCTTTATCCTATGTCCTAAAGTTGATGGTTCATTGTAAAAAAATTTAATTACTCATATTAAAAAGTTATTTTTAATTTAACAATAAATGAAAAGGACACACGAAGAGAGATAAGATGCAAGTTTCAATCTCTAGAATTAATTATGAACTTTTCTATAAAAAATTAGGAAATAAAAATAAAATAATTTTATAAATAAAAATAAACTTATATATAAACTAATTTATGAGAAAATCATATAATTTTTCAAAACTTGTAAGATTATATATAAATTAATTTTAATTTATTGGTAAATTAATTTTCATGTACATCTACCCTACCTGAATACTTTGGCATTAATTTCGGGAGCAGAAGGTTAGCTTTCCCACCTTTTAAATCATATTTATGCATGTTTTTAGTAAGTGTATAAATCAATCTGACTAAAGACCATAGGAAACAAATATGGTACTGAAAATAAATAACTTCACATCATCATCCTAATATTTATTTTGGTGGGAACACCAGTATCCAATTAATAATATGACAGTATCATCTCAAAGCAACTACGTATTTGAATAAAATAAGCAATAATGGGCTATACTAAGATATTTTTGTAGTTAAATTGTTTACAAATTATTCATAGAGATCTAAAATACTATAAATAATTTATTTTAAAAAACATCTTTCTAATATTATACTGTTTGTGTTTGAAAATATTATCCTTTATAATTATAAATTTTATTTATAATAATTGAAAAAAAAAAGAATAAAATTTATGCTCCTTTTCTCTTAATTTTCATGTAAGATATAATATACCAATTTTATTATATAATTTTAGGATAACTATTTGCATAATAACTTGCAGAAAAAAAATGAAATTTATTATATTTAAAATTGTTTTATTCACAATTTAATTTAAAAAAAATTATATAGTTTTTTAATTTTTAATTTTAATTATAAATTTTCAATTTTTTTCTTAAGTTAATATGGATTTATAAAAGATTTGGCTAATAAGCACGCTACTTTAATTAGGAAGGAAGAGTAACCTGTGAGAGTTGATGTGCATAACTTTGAATATAATTACCAAAGTAATGTAAAGTATATATAATATTAGTGATTAATAATATATATATAGATATTGAAACTTGAAATGATTTAACAACGTGTGTTAAATTTGAAAATATATTCTTGGTTATAGATAAATTTTGTCCCTTGAATTAATGTTGGTTAAGTAGATTAAGTAGATGCATAGTATTTATATGATGTATAATAACTATATTCAAAAATTTATAATTGATGATAAAATAAAGTGATAAAGTTATAATTCAAGTGAAATCTTATAATTTGAGTAAAAGATAAATTAAGACAATTTTTTTTGTTTGGAATAATTATTACTTAAATGATAAGGTTGTTCAAGTATTAAGTCTTGATAATAATATATAAATTTGAATTTATGGAATATATAAGATCATTGTATATAATAATACTTTTGTGATGACATGATTACTATAACACTGGTAAAATAATATATCTTATGCTTATAAAGATAAACATAAGAAGTATGCTACTCAATCACTATATAGTGTCAGGCTAAGTATGTATGGGTTGTGGATTATAAGATATATATATATAAACTCTTTTGTCTCATATATATATATATAGTCCTTTTTATGAAATTGTGTGATAAAAAATTGTAATATTAAATACAAAACTTGTTAAGAAGGAAAGCTGTTTTATATTTGACCGATTAATTTAATCAAGTAAATTTAAATATCAAGATATGAGAAACTGAAGAAAGAAAATTTATGTATCATATTATCTAGGAAATATATACAAGATTAGTCTTTATCTAAAAAATTAAATATATATATATTTTATGAAATCAATTTGTTACTAAGTCATATTAATTTATGAAATAAGATATTTAATACAAACTTTTTTAAGATAAATGTGATAAACTAGATTGTTTAAATAAAATGTAATTAAATATTTTATATATTAAACGTAAATGATTTAGTTATAATTTATGGTGTGTATATTGTATTGACAATGTAATTAGATTGATATATGCACGTGTTACAAACATCTTGTTATTATATGATAGATATTTTTAATTATTTTGTAAATGTATATTTTGTACTTTACTATCAATGGGCATAGTACGAACAGAAATAATCTTATAAATTGTAGCAATACTTATAATGCTATTATATTATTTTATTTTGTTAACTTGTAAATTTGTTTCGATAATTTTATGTTTAAATATTGTCTAATGTATGGTATATAGGTGTACTTAAATGTAGTGTCTTTTATTTTCTAAATGAAGAAAAAATTGCTAAAAGTTGTTTGGGCAGCTAATCACTATAATATAAATATCTTACAAGATAATTAATATTATTAAAAGGTGCAGTAATAGTACAACATTATTCAATATAAATTCTTATCATCATTAATGCAACACCTGCATTCATAGTCATTCACTCCGCAATCCTTGGTGGGGTTGGTTTTCTGACTTCCACAGATTGTAAGAACTGTAGTTCTCTTTCCACTTTGAAATGTGAAGTTTTAATCACCTAAAAATTCCCATCTATTTTATTCTCATATATTAAAAGTACATTTGGTATGTTAACTAATAAAAAAATTAAAAAAAATATATTTCCCCTTATATGTTAAAATATGAATCATACACGCAAAATCAAAATTATTCCAGTACTACAAATTGTAACTCTTAATTGATTAATACATGAAAAGTATTACTAATATTTTTAGAATGAAAAAATAAATGGAGATATAAATGTAATTTGAAAAAAAAAAACATTAGTTTAGCCTTCTTAATCTTTAGAGTAAAACCCTCAAAATCTCTCAAAGTTTCTATTAAATAATTTTAGTGTTATTTTATTTGTAATTTATGGACCAGATTATTCCCTACCTAACTAAAATAGTTTTCCCTATCAAACATCATTGGTATGAATAATACTAAACAGAACCCTTGGTCAAGGTCTTGCATTGGAATGCTGTGAATGTTTATACAGTATTTTTTATAAAAATATTTAAGCTTCATAAAGTTTTATATTAATTACATAAATAAATATTTATTCCCTAAATAATATACTGAAATCAATACACAACAATAACTGCACCATTTGCAGTTGTTAAATATTTGGGGAAGATCCTAAAGTTCAATCCTTAAATATACACTGTTAAAAAAAAAAAAAAAAAAAAAAAAAAAAAAAAACAGACCAATATCCTTGAGGGTTTAAGAAGTTATATGCCTTTGACTCAAGACACACCCCTCCAATATCTTTCAGCTGATAATCCAATAAGTTAGACCTCAATATTAACATATTTTCCAGAACCTACCATACTGGTTCAATATATAAATATTTTTCACAGAAATAAATGAATAGATCAATTAAATAGATATTTGTAATAAAATGGGATTCACACAAATAAAAAATTAGTCGAATTTGAATTTAATTTTTAGAACTTGTATCTATATAGAGTGATATCTCAACAAATTAATAAAATCAAAATAAGTGTCTAAATTCTTAATTTTTATATTTTATATGATCAATTTTTGTTAAAATTTTTATTTTATTCATTCAAAACTAAATTTTGGAAAAAGTAACTTGATATGAATTAAATCTAAATAGTTTATTATATTTATTTACAATCTAAATAATTCATATTTAAGTAACTTGGTGAGTTAAATTTTAAATTTTAAATTTTAAAATTTTAAAATCATATTAAATTGAATTAATTAATAAAAAAGAGGATAAAAGTTTTGAAAACGCAAGTATAATTATTATTAATTTTTAATTTGTGAATAATTTTTGGATGAACGTGTTACTAAATAAAACTAACAAAAAATATAATGTTAATTTGTTTCAATTTTTTAGGTGTATTATTCTAATTTATATTAATTTAAAAAAATGATGAATAATAGATATGTGCTTATGTTAAAATTATCCAGGGACCCTAGTGTTTGTTTTCATTTTCAATACGACACGTCAAATTCTTAAATTTCATCAAAATGGGACACCTCAATCAACTTATATAAGTGGGGCTATGTATCATTTGATCAGTAGCGTACTACAATTGTTCTCTTCTATGGAATCTATTCATCATTATCACTTTGAAAACAAAGAACAAATCACATCTTGATTAGCTGTATTCTCACTCCCACATGGATCTTTCTCTTCTAATTGCAATTATTGTTTTTAAATTTTGTTTTGGTACAAAAAAAAGGTAATACTTTTTTGTTTTATAAGATTCGAGTTTGTGACACTAATTTTTTTAGATTCAATGACTGACATTTATAAGTTATTTTTATTCATATTCCCATTGTTAATAAACAAAAGTATTGCCATATAATAATGGTTAGAGATGAGTCTGTTTTTGGCATATAAACCCAATCAATTCCAAACATAAAATTTTTAAGACAAATTCTTCCTGCACCTTAATACACGCTTCCTGCACCTTAATACAAATATTTTAATTCCATAAATACCCCAACACCCATCTAGTTCATAATGTAAAAAAAAAAAACCGGATGGCATCCCATCCGGGTTTTATTTTAACATCTATTTTTAAATCTTTGATTAATCCTTAAAACAAACAATAAGTAAGTAATTTTTGGTGTTTATTAGCAAGTAGTAAGTAATATTGCTGATTAGAGTAGTTGATTTGGGGTTTAGGCGTTGTCGACGACGAACAGAATAATTTTCCGATTTGATATATGAGAACCGGATGGGTTCCATCCGGTTCTCATTTTAATTTGGAAATGAGAACCGGATGGCAGCCCCATCCGGTTGTCATTTCAAAATCAAAATGACAATCGGATGAGTATGTCATCCGGTTGTCATTTCCAAATAAAATGAATTTTTTTGAAATGACAACCGGATGGGGGTGCCATCCGGTTGTCATTTTTTTTGAAATGTGAACCGGATGGGGGTGCCATCCGGTTCTTATTTTTTTTCCTATATGAACTGGATAGGGTCAGTTGTGGAATTAAAAATTTATATTAGGATGCAGGAAGAAGATATTAGGGTGCAGGAAGAATTTGTCAATTTTTAAATGGAATTCTACCATTTTAACTTTCAAATATATTGAGCTTAGTGTAACAAATGGTGGGTTATTGAGGTGGATAATCTCATTTAGTCCCTCACTTTCTTCTTCTCTTATGAAATAATAATAATAATAATTCTTATAAGTCACATGATTTTGACGACTTTTTAAATATCCAAACATGATAGAGATGAAAAAAAGTCATGGAACAAAAAAAAAAATTGATATCGAAAATCTTCTTCTTAATTCTTTTATTTCTTATCTTCACTCTTATTCAAAGGTGTTTTGATTTTGGTTTTCTCTTTACGGAGTCATCATATATGATATTATTATTTACTTTAAACTAAAGCCCAGTTCCTAATATTAATTTAACAATTACATTAAATATAAATATAAAATATCAATAATATATTGTATTATATTACATAATACTAATATATTATGAAAAGAAAAAAAAATCATCCTTGCACAGTCACTTAGTTCAATCATTCACAATTTTTTTTTTTCAAAACTAACACGGACTTCTTCACTAACTGTCTTTAGTAAGATTTTCTTTCTTAATTACATTTTTTATTTAGAAAGTTAAAATATGAAATATTTATAAACATATATACTACTATATATAAAATTTTAAAATAATTGAAAATCATATTAATATAAAAATATTGTAAAACCTAAACTTAACATGTGTGCATAACACGGGTAGAGTAATCAAAATATAGAAGTTTTGTTTCCTTTTTATGAAAAGACATTTGGTTAACGGAGATCTCATGAAAATTAATAGCAGTAACTAACCATGCACCTCCCCCTCCGATCACGGGGGATCCATCTTAAATTACTTTTCCATTTTTATTTAATGTTTTCTTTTGTTGGAAAAGCATGAAAGAAGAAAGTTAAAAAGAAAAAAGCAGGAAAAAGACTGATTTCGTTAAAAAAATAAAAAAATAAAAGGTGAACCTCACATCTTGGTTTTTCTTAGTGTGAGAGTGACTGAATAAAAAATTATTAAAAACACAGCGTGATTAATTATGTTTAGGGTTTGAAACTTAATGATGGTTCTACAATTATGTCAATTATGATGGTTCTACAATTTATTAAGAAAGTTGGGTGGTTTTTTCAAAAATTATTTTATCGTTATAAAAAAATAATAATATTAATAGTAAAATTAAATAGTATTATAGTAAAATATTTTCCTCATTTTTCTTCCATTAAAATAGTTTTTCTACTTCCTTTTTCATTTGTTTCTTTTATTTTTTTCCTCTTTGTTAAATGGAACATTAGTTTAACAAGACCATTGAGTTGAAATTTGAAAATAATATAAAATAATAATTTCCATTCACATTAGACACCAATTCACGAAAGCACAAAGATTCATTTTAAATAAATTTTATTTATATGTCAAACTATTAATTATATGTTTAAAAATTATGAATAGTCGTGAATGAAATGATAATGAATATATATATCAAAGGGTACGATTTGTTGTGACTAAAATAAATAGCTGAAGTTGTGTATTTTTGGAAAAAAATATAAAGTAACGTGTAGAATGATAATTCTGAATTTCAATTTAGACTTAAAAGAATTGTAGGAAAAGACATATTAGTAGAGTGAATGTTAATGAAAATTATTAATATTTGTAGAATTTAATGTACGGTGGATGAAGAAAGTTCTGATAACAGCAGAACATGGGGTGTTCCTCTTATTCGCATTAACAGCTCAACTTCAAGCTTCGTTGGATTATTGTTGGACACAGTGGAAACTCAAAAAACCAAGCTTCTTAGGATGTGTTTGGATATATAGGGATCCAACATAGTATAATTTATATAATTTTCTTTTCAAATCTATTTAAAAAGTAAAATTTACTTTAAATTTTAAAAGTTATAATAAATTATCCTTTTTAAGTTTATCTCAACTTCTTGACAATTATTTAAACGTTTTGGTGTTAGAGAAATTGTGATAGATTTGTGATTGTGAAATATTTATTAGTTAAGTTGATTCTTTAAAAAGAAAAACTGAGACTTTATTTTACAAGTATATAAATTAGAATTTTTATTATCTAGTGATTTTGTTAAATCTTACTAATTTTTCTAAATTATTTTTAAATTTTTTTAAGTAGTTTTCATTCTTTCCATAATTAAATAATGTCAGTGAGACAGTGAAAAATGAAAGAAAAAATCATCATAATGAATCATAAGTATAATTTGAATAAGTTTTTTTTCTTCCTTACATTTCATATTTATTTTTTTATATTATGGTTGTATATGAGAGGTTTTGTTACCGTGTCTTAATACTTAAGTGTGTGGCTAAGATTGTTAACATTCTTATGATGATTACATTTTATTGATGATTGAACCTTTTAATTTCATTTTAGAATGTTAAATGTAGACTAATAAACAATATTTTTAAGATATTTTGAGTAAATTAAAATTCAAAATTAATCTTTCACTTTTATCAATATAATAAATAATTATTAATTATTTTAAATTTGTAATTGATTATCTATATTGAACCAAATTTGAATTTTATCAAATATGTTATTTCACATAATAATAATTAAATATGCTGATTAAATTTTATTTTTCTTTGAAAGGACCTAGACATTTTCTGCAAATTTACGGAGCAAGTAAGTTATGTATTTGATGACCAAAATTTGTTTATTAAAAAATTTGAGAGTTTTAATTGTTAAGTAAATTTTTTAAATAGAATATTCAATGATGTATTTAAGGTTTAGGATTTAAGATGGATAAGTTACTTTCTTGTTAGACAAAATTTATTTTAATAAAAACATGAGAAATTCAATTATTGGGTGAGCCATTTCTCGTTCGGAAAAAATTATTTAATTAAAAATTTGAAAACTTTTATCGTTGAGTAAATAAATTCTCATTCAACAAGAGATGTTTTTATGAAATTTTTTTAATAGTGTAGTCTTTAGACAAACATTTCATTTATTAAGTGACTAAAAATTATTGAATATGCTAATGTCTTTAGAGAAACGAATAAAATAAAAATTAAAAAAATTGTAAAATGTACTTATTGATTTTTTCATATTTTGAAGAAACAGGTTTTTAAATGTTTCTAAATATTAAAATTTATTTATTTTTCATTATATTGTTATATTTTATCGATATGTTATGTTTGAATACTTTTATAATGTAATATACGATAAATTTCTAATTTATTAAAATTTAAATTTAAGTTGAATGTAAATGAATGAATACAAATTTATGATGGAGACATAACTATGTCCTCTGCTTGGAGTTGTTGACCCCAGCTCGGCCTTAGAAGGCGCTTGCCCTTAGAAGGCTTGAGGAGCTCGTAGTTCCTTCCTCTCAATTATTCCTCCTTCTCAATTTTATGGAGTAGAATTACTTAAAATCAGTCATTTATTTTTCATTATATTTATCTCGAATACCCTATTTTTCTTTAGTCGAGTGCAATGGCCCCTTACTTAAGTTTCCATTTTATTTAGAAGTGAAGAAAACTGATTGGTATTTTTTTCAATAAAAAAGTTTGTTCTTTTTGATAAATGAGTGATATTTTAAATATCAGTTCAAGATATAACATGTAAAGACATCGATCATCAAACACGAGTATTAAAAAGCAGGAGACAAGTATCATGTGCAATAAAATAATAAATTAAGTTTCATATAAAACTAATTTAAATATTATTGATTATTGTGATGTATAAAAAGAGATCTTATAATTTACAATTTTTAATAATGCAAGCTTATGGTTTATTTATTTAAAAGATATTATTGTTAAATTCAAAAAATAACATATAAGTAAACATCATTACAATTAAGAGAAAAAAAATGAAATTAACAAGGATTGGTCACAAGTATCTCCTATTGACTATATTGGACATGGCCATAAAAAGATAAATACGATTAAAAAAATACACCACGATTTGATTGACACCTTTTAAAATTAATGTATATTTCTCTTAATACGTTAGAAAAAGATAAAACTATAAAGTCGAATAAAGTATTTATGTAATATATTGTATATATTTTTGTTTCTTGATTGGAACCTTTTCCTTATAAGCCCCTATGTCCAGTGTCTGTCGTATTCGTATTTATTGGTTAGGTACTCAAAATGAACCAATTGGTTGTAAAGTAACCTGTTGTACTTTTTTTCTTCTTTAAATAATAGGTTAAATGTTTTGCATTTGGAGTGAAATGAAGTTCGTTTCTCTAGTATTATCAAATTCAAATGTATGATTTGTCACTTTCATTTTGAATTGGTTAATTACAAACTCCCCTTGTAAAATACATTCTCCCACTTACTATTTTTAATAGCAGTTTTCGTTACTTCCCCCAGCAAAAAAATTCGACTTTCTTAACCATTAATCACTAATTGGTTTAGAAAAAAAAAAGTAAAAGGAAACAAAGAAAAGGTACAAAATGAGATTTTAATTTTTAATAATATATGAAATTAAAAATTAATTTTCCTTTTATTTAATTGTATAAAAGTTAATATAATATATATATATATATATATATATATATATATATATATATATATTACTTAGTAATGAAATAAAAAAATAATTATTAAAATAAAAATTATAAAAAATTAGGATGACAATATAGGTTATTCAATACAAAATTTGTAGGTTAATATGTCTGGTTCCTCTAATATAACTACACGTGTATGATTATGTAAATTGACCTATATAAATTTTTAAAAAACTTGAAAAAATAAGAAATTTTTTTATAATTTTTAGTCTAGAATTTGAATATTTTATAAAATAAAAATTTACTATAGTAATTAAAAAAGTTTAAAGATTATTAAGTATTATTTATTATAAATGAATAACAAAATATATTATAAAAAATATTAAAATAGATCACGAAATGAAATGCAAATTTTTACTTATAAATATCAACTATTAAGGATGTAATAAATAAAAATGTTTAATCATATTTAAAATAAAAATATTATATACAATACTAAAAATGATTACAAATCAGACATAACGAATCGACCTGTGCTTTGACCCGTATATAATTATATAACCAGACAAATAAAAATGTGTAACTCATTTCATGTCCATTTCCAGCAAGATTCGGAACAACTCATAAAAACTCCTCCATATTTTTATACACCACAAACATATTTTATTGGAAGACTATTATATTCGAACAAAGTGAAATTTTTATTTGACTTTGAATTAGTAGTTAAATAAAAATATTCTTAAATTGATTGACTATGATGATATAAGGATCTATTGTTTATTTGTTTGAATACACAAGGGATCTAAGCAACAAATAAATACCATTTCTAACAACATTGTGCCTTCTAAAAGGAACAACAATGTGAATATTTTTGTCCTTTATTATGAAAAGTTGTGTTTTTTTATTTTTATTTTCTTGCTAGACCACAAAACTAAGAGGGAAGACATTTTTATTATGAGACTAATTTAATTTGTCATTCCTTCACAATTGAAACAAATCCAAACTATAAACTAAATTATTTAATTTTAACTCGTTTTCGTTCCTTCTTCAATTATTCCTTTCAGATTCTATCATACCGAATCATAACACCCATTTTTTTTATTCATTTTCGTAACATAGTACCAATTCAACGAAGCAAAAAATGGTTTGGACCTCCACATAATTGTGTTTCCTGTAGAGCACGTTCGATCGTTTTGTCAACAACATAAATTGGTACAAAAAGACTATAATAATGCAACCAGCATGTTCCTGTGTGTCAGGGGTAAGGTGTCATCTTCAGGTGCGAAATATAAAATATTCTCATGGATCACGAGTTTATGAATAGTTTATTTTTTTATATATAAAATAATGGAGACTTTTATGTACAAAACATTTATTTCTCCAATTATATTAACTTCAAATTATTCTTACAAGACTAACTTAGAAGATTAGAATTAGAATTGTCTTACTTATATAATATAATATAGATTTTATTTTTATCTCATATAAGATTCTTAACACATTTTGTATCGGGAATTAAATATTTGTGGGTGACATGATAAATGAGTGATATGATAAATCCAACCAACATCGTTATAATAGAGTCTGATAAAAAGAAAAAAATCATGTTTGGAATAACATTTATTCATAAAATGATTCATTTTGTGGCAATATGATCACTATTTTGTTTGTCCAGAATATCTTTCTCTTTTCCTACCTTGATTTATCCAAACGTTACCTTGACCTCTCCAAGAACCTTGATCATGTAGTTTACAAGAATTTTACCTCTCTCGAGCATTTCAATTCTTGTATTTCTCAAGGGCATTAACAGCCTCACCCATCATCATGTTTTCAGCAAGTTGTCTTTCTTGTTAAATGACGAAAGCAAATACCCGATTGATGATAGGTATAGGTTCAATAGAAGAATTTGAGTATTTATAGTGTTATAATTTTCATTGAGACCTTTCAACAAACACATCACGTATTCACAATCTATGGATTTTCTTTAGATTTTTTATAAATCACAATTGCATGGAATGTTATATGTGCACCTTGGTATGAGTCTAAGATATTCAAGTTCCTCCCAGATGATCTTTAAATTAGTGTAGAATTATGTGACAATTATTTCATCTTCCTTGACAAAGTGGATTTATTGAAAAAGATTAAATAACCATCTTTCCAAAATCTATATCTTAAATATTTTCACAAATGTTTGACCACATCAATGTAAATCACATTTTCTACAATGTTGGGAGATAATGTACGACTGATCCAAGAAATAATCGTAACGTTGTACTTTTTTTAGGGGATTCGTATGTAGGGTCTTCACATTCAGGAATATCAATGCTCCCATTAATAAATTTTAACTTATTTTTGGACAGAAGAGTACATTTCATACTTTTGCTCAAAAAATGATAGTTTGTTTCATTGAGTTATAAAGAAATAAGTATATTTCCAAAATTCTCTCTAAGATATAAGTAATACAGACTCTTAAAATTGACATAGAGATCCATAACAGATTATGTATGTATTTTTATAAAATAAGATGAAAAGAAAAATATATTCAATTAAAAATAGTGAAAACAAATCATGTATTTATGTGATACCATAGAGAATGATAAACCTTAATATTGTATACTAAGAAAAAGAAAAACAGAGCATAAGAACTTAAAAACAAAGATAAAGAGTTTTTTTTTTTTTTTTTTATAATAAAAAAAA
>Ga0209700_102705_pt1 | contig 35407 bp, 13 predicted proteins | sample SiratroredBW_FD_187528 | JGI IMG/M metagenome (GOLD analysis project Ga0209700, IMG submission 187528) | Root nodule microbial communities of legume samples collected from California, USA - Siratro red BW (SPAdes) (version 2) | ecosystem: Host-associated > Plants > Roots > Nodule | place: USA...
AAAAAAAAAAAAAAAAAACAACGATTGATATAAACAACAAAATTTGGGCAAAATATCTCCCACAAAAGATTCTCCAAGGTTCACAAGGTTCACATATATTTTCCTTTCGCTTTCTCGCCAGCCTAACGAAAGCAACCCGCCTCGGAAGAACCTCATTAATTGAAAATCGAAAACAACAACACAGGGAAAATCCTCTTGTTTGAATTCACATAAACACGGTTATCCGAGGAAGAAACAATTAATTCCGGTTAATTCGTTTTTTTAAGGCAATAATTAAATCGCAACAAGACACGAGAGGACGAATGAATTAACGTTTTCGGCTTTCGGTTTACCTAGCTAAACCTTCAAGCTTAGGCTGTAAAAAGCTCTTAATCTTTTTAGTAGTAAGAGCATAACCAACCACAACCAGTCTCTTAGGCGACGCAAACCCCGCATTCACCACCGGACACCATTGATTTTGGGCGAGGGTGACGTCATTCTCCACCACCACTTCCTCTTTCTCACCGGCGTCGTCGTTCTCCCTCAACCTCATATTCTCACCGAAAACCTAACCCTGTCTAAGCTTAATTTCGAGAAGAGAAGGAAGAGGGAAAGAGCAAGGGATCCGAAATCGGTATTTGTTAGGGTGGAAGCCAAAAGAGAGATTTGGAATTGAAGAGAGAAAGGGCGTTATGGGAAATGAAGGAAACGAAGGTAACGGATGAGTGAGAGTGAATGGAAATAAAAGGGACCGCAGAAGGGGTATTTATAGAGGGATTCTGTTCTGTGATGCTGAGCTGTACAAAACTGAAGACTGTTCAATTGCAATTTCATCATTCCACGCGTTAGAATCACGCTGCGCTGTTTCGATTCATTCTTGCTTGGGGTTACGAGTGAGTGAGAATTCATCTTCCACTTTATCCCTATTTTTTCTTCTTTTTTTTTCATTTAATTTAATTATCTTCTTCCTCCTCACAATTTTAAATAATTCTGGTTCAAATAACTGGCTTGACCTTTTTTGTTTTAAAAGGTTTTCAATTTCTATTTAATTCTTAATTTATATATAAAAGAACTCAAATTGCCCCTTGCACCGACCACTTTAAAATTATTATCTATCTAATTCTTTTTTAAATCAACACTTAAACATGATCTATATCTTATGCATCTGAAAAGAACTATATTCTTAGCCTAAGTGTACCTAGTGCAATAGCCTACGAAACAAACGAAAGCTGAATCAGGACCCATATGTCATGTGCTATTACGAATGTCATTGTTTTTTGCTAGCCAATCTGCAGAATTTATATTACCATTAAAAATATTTATATTACCACAGAACTTACTTCTAATAACAGGCAAAAAATTATAAATAACATTTTTTAAATAAAAAATATATAACAGACGAAATTAGATAAATTGAGGTTACTTTACCAGATAAATTTATAAATTACAAGCTAAGTTACATGTTATGCAAGACATAGTTATGTGAACAAAGAAGATGGGTCAGTCCACAGAACACTTTCAAATTTTTAGAATAGAGCAACTACTAGACAGTTAATTTAATTTAAGTTTTAATAAACACTATTAGATAGTGTATTAAAAAAAATTTAAACTGTAGAAAAACCTTAAAAAAAAGATTTTACTAAACTATTTTTCTTATTTATTATAAATTGTAATTATATTAAATGAACATGTATCTTCTATATTGCATGTATAATTAATAATCAAATGCATAATAACAAATATTTACTAAATCATTATTTATAGTGATGTGTTATGACATTGATATTATTATTTAATAGTGATGTGTAATGTTTTTAATTATGTCATATTGATAATTATTTTAACTTAATATAATCAATAGTCAAATAAATGACAATTTATTAGCGAGCAGTGATGAAAAAATGTTTATAAAACATTCTAAAAATTCCAAAAAAACAAGTGAAAATAAATAGAAGGACAGAAATCAAATGAAATTATACATATTTAATCTAAAAACATGTTTTATTGTGTCATTGTTTTACCCAATGACCTGATCATCACATATCATATACTATGGTCGCATAAACAAATTTAAAATTTGAACAAAGAAGGGTTAGAGAATTTAACATACGCATAGTATATGGAATTTAGAAAGAAGATGAACACTTTAAAATGGAAAAGAAAATCCTCTTTTTATTATTATGTGTAATTAATTTTTATATCTTAGTTTTTTCGTACCAAATCAGATTTATTAAGAAGATTTGAACTGATTTGGTATTTGGAGATGAATTTTGAAGAATAATTTTTTAAATAGTAAAAGATAATTAATGTACTTCTATCTATTGTCAAATCATATAGTTAATGTCACTTATATGAGTTTAATTAATAATTAAAAGTTATATATAATTATTCTTAAAATAGATAATAAGTTTATCATCCCAATATATATATATATATATATATATTATCATTTGATTTTGTATTAAGTATAATAACTAATAATACAATATAAGGCTGAAGTAGTTTTAAATCATTACATCTGTCATGATATATAATACAAGGGTGATACGTACACCCTTACATGTTATTATACCATTTAACACTATTAAATAGCAAAAGAATTTTTTTTATTTACTTACATATATTAGATTTATATTTGTTTTTCATTTTCCACTTAGGTTTTAAAAGTATACTATTTGAACATTTCTACCTTTCATAACATTATAAATATATTTTTTTTAAATGAGAGAAAACATGAACACACGAAGTTCTTACTTTTCATATCTGTTAGACGAGTTCAAAAGTATTTATCAGCAAATCACATATCAAAACAGAAGAAATCATCTGGACACGACTGTCATACATTTTAAAAGAGTTTTATAATTTTTTAAAGTACTTGTTAGATCACAAATGAAAAACATACTTCTTTACACAATATTATAATTATATTTTTTTCAAAATGAGAGAAACATGAACACGTTAGGTTTCTACTTTCCATATTTATAACATGAGTTCAAAAGTCTTTCTCAACAAACCACATACCAAAACAGAGGAAATTACCTGAACATGAGGATCATATATTTTAAAAGAGTTTCATAATTTTTTGAAAGTATTTCCCATTTGACCTTGCTGGATCACAAACGGAAGGACATGCTTCTTTACATAACGTTATAATTGTATTTCTTTTCAAAAATGAGAAGAAACGTGAACACATGAGGTTCTTAGTTTTTATATCTATTAGACAAGTTCAAAAGTACTTATCTAAAAATCACATATCAAAACAAAAAAAAAAAACCACTTGGAAGCAATTGTCATACATTTCAAAAGAACTTCATAATTACGTAGATCTCATAACTTATTAAATTATTATTTTTTTGCCATATCATGATGTTAAATGGAGGTACCTTCAAAATGTCATTATGTCATTTTCCATACTACAAATCACATATTTATATACCATTCATATGATGGGGTATCAATGTAGAGAACAATTTATTAACATGCATTGCCAATGTAGGGCATAACAACAACAATAAATTACACCTGATTCAAAATTTAATACTATATAAATCTTCAATTATATCTCATTTGCATGACACCTTTTGGAAGACTCATATTAAAAATACTTAAACAAAGGATAAATTTTGATTTATAATAGATATTATTAGTAACTCAAGGTCTAATTTTCATATTAGGATTATTCATTACACCTACTTTACAAATCATTATTCAATATTTGTTTCAACTTCTCACCATTTAATAGTTTACTGTGTAATTTAGATTATTATTAGAAACATAGTATTTCTATTTCCTTTAAAAGTTTATACTTAGTATCACAATCACAATTAGTCATAATACCATCTCAGGTGCTAACATAGTATATAACATTATTTATATTATTTTACTATATCTCAATCCAAATTGTTTTATCCTATACAATCATTTCATATATATTCATTTGACTATTTCATACATGCATATTCTACACCATTGTTTGAATAATGTGACATATTAACAACATGTTTGCATCAAGTCACCAACTTTAAAAGTTAATCACTATTTTTTGACTCTTCATCACATGAATGAGAAATAATCACTTAAGAAATGAAAGTTACAAAGGAATGAAAATAAATTTGATATATCTCTTGTTCAAACTTCCAACTATGAATTGAGTGAAAAAATTTATCACTTGAATGACTAGTGTGGTTCTTAAGTGATAATGCTTTATATTTACAATGATGATCATACTTAGTTTGAAACAATATATATATATATATATATATATATATATATATATATATATATATATATATATATATATATATATATATATATATATATATTTATATATTTATATATAAAATAAAACATGATTGTATATCTTAAATTTGTAGTTATAATACTCCTAACATGTTTTATTCATAAAAAAACAAATTATTTTCATTCAAAATCACATAATGAAATGCTTATCCAATCATATTGTGATCAATTAACACTTAAAATGAATTAAAATTATATTAAAATGTGTGTTTAACATAACAAAAATAATGTAGCACTTCAATTTATTAAACATATTAATTCAACTCAACACAATATTCCACATAATTTCAACATATTTGAATCAAATAATTTAATATATAAGCTAAAAATTCAAGCATATAGTTCTCCAAAATTTCAACTTATAAATTAACGCTTCCATTTGTTTAAATTACTTGAACACTTATATCCCTAGGTTAATTTTGAAAAATGAAATATGAAACTTTCATATATTGAGAAAAAAGAGAAAATAGATAGAATTAATCGTAGAAAAACGGAAAATATATCTAGAATTAAGATTTTAATTGAGCTCTATCCATTTACTTTTCATCATTATTTAAAGGTAGAACCTGATCGTAAAAAAATAACAAACAATCTTAAATATAAGAGAGAATGAACATTATATAAAAGTTTAGGAAGATTAAATTTTCGGATATGAATTATTTTAAATTATTTTTAGAGATATATTATTTTTTTGCATTTTATTTAAAATCATATTTTTTAAATTGGCCTTATAACAATTGATTATTTAAGAAATAATTTATTTAAAAGAGAATTTGTATGCTTAAGGATAAAATAATCACATTTTATAGGTATTGATCAAAAAATCGTCTAACGTTCTAACAGCTTTATAATTAAATTTACGTAGATTTGAATTAACAACACAAACTATTTGCCTTCCAAAAAACAAACAACACTAACATTTTTTCTTCACTGTAGAGGACTCGAATAAATAAAAATAATGCATACTCCTTTCAACGAATCAATGAGCATAGATAGCACATTGGTTAACTAGAATGTCAACTGTCAGAATATTTTGATAGTGCAAATGTTTTTCATATTACTATTTATACAAATTGCCATGGAATTAATGGATATTATATTTACAATATTTTTCATTAATGGATTATATAAAGATAATTATACTGCTAATAATGATAGATAAAAAATACACTCTTCATACAGGTAAAAAGAGGCTCAATTATAATACAAAAGTATACACAATGTATCATTATTAGTTTATATAATTGGAGAGTAACCGTTTTTTTTCCTTTTTTATACACGATATTCCATTATTCTTTATCAAATAAAGAACGAGCATAAGCATATATTTATCCGTAACGGAATGTTCTGCACCAAAAATTAGTTGATTTCATAAAGTTAGTTAAAGTATGTATTATCTGTTCGTCGAATTTCTCTGTGCATGCATCAAATCACGTGAATAAAATGTAATAATAACTTAGTAAGAAATGTATTATATGTGATTTAATAACTTGGTGAAATATATATATATAGTTGAACATTTGATTGAAATGGCTTTATTGTTAAGAGTTTTTTTGGAGGGTTGACTATTTGATGAAGATTATTGCATAGTAGAAAGTGTTTTGGAGTAATTGTCTTCAAAACATATTATGAACGATCTATTGAGAACTAAGGACAAATTCATTCGACAATTAATTAACAAACTTTAATTCATACATAAATTTATGGCATTAAAAAAGTAAGAAAATTGAAAGTTGAAACGGAGAAAACTTTTGTTCAGAGAGTTTCCATTTTTAAAAATTAATCAATGTTTGTTTTAAAAAAAAGGTTAAGACCGTGTAGCTGTTTAAAAGAATGAAACATAAACTTCAAAACTTATGGAATTGACATTTTTATATTGTGAAATTTATTGATTATTAGACCCTGCTATAAAAATATGAAAAAGAGATTACATAAAAACTTATTCACAAGTTTAAGTAGGACGGTAGTGTAATTAGTAATGAATAATATGATTGTTTAATTTTAGTTTTGAAATTTAAATAAAAAATAATTTTATTACTAATCTGTATCATTCTATCATCTCTTTAGAAAAATTATTCTCTTAATTTTCATTAAAATTTTAAGGAATTTTATCCTTATCTTTCCTCTTGCTTCTAAATGAGAAATTTGAAGTGAGATAGATCTAAATAAATCTTCAATTGACACATAGATCGCGATCATAAATCAGACCTCTGTCATAAAAAAAAATAAATAAATTATGTAAAAACTTATTTACAAGTTTAAGTAGGATGGTAGTGTATTGTTTTATTTAATTTTAGTTTTGAAAATATAAATGGAAAAAAATTTTATTATTGAATTTTATCATCTTATCATCTCTTCAGATAAATTATTCTCTTACTTTTTTAGAATTTAAAGGAATTCTATCCTTATCTTTCTCTCTTACTTCTAAATGAAAAATTTGAAGTGAGATATGCCTAAATAAAATTTAATTTGACAAACAGAAGTTTTGATCGCAGTCAATTTTTTTTATATAGAGTTGAGTTATTTTTTATTTTTTAGTTGGATTATTTCTTCTCTATTTTTAGTTTCATGTGAACCATTTTAAATGGTAGATATGAAAATCCTAGTTTGAATATGAAATTTGCAGAAAAAATAAATATTTTCAATAACGTGAGGTTGTTTTGGGTGTTTGATTTTTATGTTTAATTTCCTAGAAGTTATTGTGGATTGAGGTTTTTTTAGCTTTTCAAGACTTCAATTCCTTGAGATCACTACAATTGCAAAGAAAAAAAAGTAAAATGAGATGTTCATTGGAATGAATTAAGACTCTGAGGAGAAATTCTATTCAAATAATTAGTGAAACCTAAATTAAACATTATAGTAAAAAATATGTTGATCTTGTTATAAATCAATCTTACTTTATGAATTTCTTTAGATTTTTTAATTATATTGAATTATTTGATTTGGTGGTATGTTTTATTATTATTTGTAAATAAAAAAATATGATAATCTTTAATATTGAATCTAATGATTTACAAAAGTTAGCGAGTTTGAACTATTTTTATAGGTCTATTTATATTATATCTTAAGTTCGAACCACTTAGAGTATTACTCAAATGATTGGTCATTATTTAAAAGTTGTTGGAGTAAAGATTTATTTAAACATTGTTTGAATGGTAAGTTTATAGTTTAGGATTCAAGATCATATCTAACTTGAGAATAATATGAAATCATTAATAATTATTGAACCTTTTACTCAAATCACAATTATAACCAGTTTACTTTACTCGTTATTTTTTTTTATCTCCTTAACACTATATATATATTATCTCCTTAACACTATATAATAAAGGAGTAATCGTCAAATTCTTCTATAAACTTAGAAAAAAATCGAAAGAACAAATTTCAAAGAGACAAAATTATAAATTAAATAAAAGAAGGTATATACTTTATTTGTAAAAATTATATTTTTTGCTTATTTAAAATTCATCCTTAAACGAAATCCGATCTTCAACAAAGATTTGGAAAATATTACATACAAATCTTATTGTCAATTGTGTTGTTTTAATGTCAGTTCTTTTCATTGATTACAAAATATCTATAGTAACTTCCACATAAAGATAATGGTACCACTACCGGAAAATAATAGTTTTTTTTTAAATCGTGATAGCACACAGTTTGGAGCTAAGTTCATATTATAAAAAAGAAATAAGAAGAGATATTTTTTTAATGTATGGACACAAAGTTCTAGTGTTTTTCAATGGCCATCACAGTCGTGAAAAAATGACCCAGCATCCAAATTTTTGTTGTTGGTTTGGTAGACGAATTAAAAATAACATAAATTGTCACGTTATTATTTATTAATCTAACGAATAAAATTTATTGGTCATTGCATAAAGGTGCCTTAAAATCATAAGAGAATTTTCTATTTTTTTATAAGATGATTCTGTTCTCAAAGCTCTAGCTGAAAAAGACTATGGCCATCTACAAACATGAGACTCGACGAACCATAAATCATAAATATTGAGAATGTAAGTATTATATAATATGCATGCTCAGCCCAAAGGATAAGTACTAATCTTTAATAACTTTTACATTAATAATTATATATATGAGCATTGTGCATCTTTTCAATTTTTTTATTTATTTAATGTGTCTATCCCAAAACACATTGCAGAGGCATGTGTATGTGGATTTATGATTTTGTACACTTGGCAGATCATAGACAAATATTTTAAGCTACAAACTATCTGTAATAATATAGAAATAAAATAAAAAGAGAAACAAAAACTGGGACAAAGATATCTCCGAATACGGGTACAAAGATTTGTCGAGCGAATCTGGCATTGGGAGATGTTTGGTTAATTTAAAATTGCAATTTATTCTTCTCATATTGGTGGCAGAACAACAAATAATAACTTTTTTTTTATTATTGAAAAAACACAAATAACTATTTAAATTGATATATCAACTAAAGTTAATTCTACTACATATTTAAGACATTTAAAAATATACGATAATTATTAAAAAATGAACTTTAAATTTAATTTTATAAAAATATTTATAAATTAAGATTTACATTTGTTTATAATAAATTAATTTTATTTCTAATTTGAAAGACTATTGTGAAATACTAAATATACATATAAGGAAGGATATAATAAATCTATCAAATCTCAATATGATAGATCTAAATGACTCTAATACTAAATTTTAAATTTAACTCAATTTAACAAAATAGTTTATAAGGTAAAATTTACAATCACTTATATAATATAAATTAATATAAAATCTCCAACCATAATATCTATTAATTATAATAAATATATGGAATTATAGATAAAAAGCTAATACATATTACTATAATTATCTATCTATATATATATATATATCCGGGAAACATTAATTTATTATATATTTGAGATATACAATCAATTTGGGATAAAGTTATTCTTATTACATATATAAAACATGTTTAATATAAAAATATACTAAAAGTCTTTTATAATAGTAGTGATTAATAAATAGACTTTAAATATTATTTAATGTTATAAAATCAATTTATAAAATGAGATTTATATTTGACTTTTTTTTTTAATATGAAATATTCAAGACATTTATTTCTTCATTAGGTGATCCCATTTACATATAGGAAGACTATGATGTTAGACTTTAAACCTAATTATAAAGTGAAATAATTAATATTAAAAAATAAATTTAAATTTAAATTATTTTCATAAAAAATCAGCTTTATATCTCCTTAAAAGATAAATTTATTTTGTTTCCAAAATCACCTATTCATGATGTGGGAGTGTAAGAAAACATAATTCCGTATGCATCAAAAAGAATGTTGAAGTAATGGGATAATTTTTATATTTGAAAGCCAATGAGAAACTTATAAACAAAAGTGATTATCTATACGTATTTATTGTGTTTTATACGTGGGAGATGTGGATAAGCACGTTTAACATAACAGGACATATAGTCAATAATGAATCAGAGACTTAGCAAATGAAATGTCTAGAAAGTGGAAAGTGGGCTAGCCAGATGCATGAAAAGTGTGAGTTGTTGTTCATGTGAGTAAAGCTTAAACACAAGTCCTTCCATATCAAGATAAATCACCAAGACATCAAAGAACTTGTCCTTCTTTATGCAAACACTAATTCATTAATTAAAGAAAAAGCACATTTAACCACTGAAATTAAAATATTTGTATTAGGTAAATTTTTACCTTTCACACAATGCTTTTCAAAAGGTATATTGGATAACCACACCCATAATAATTTATAGGTTCTATGGGTTGGATTTATTTGACTTTAGACTAAATTTAGAGTCCGACTAATCACAATTAAATAAACTATTTTATATTTTTCAGTAAATTTAAAGAACAAATCTTATAAGATCAAATTAATCATATGAATTATTTGTTAATTAACTTGAAATAACTGTTCATTTAACATAGTTTTTTCATATATATATATATATATATATATATATTTAAAAAATATAAACACTTTTTTTCATAAAAATATTAAAAATTAATATATTTAAAAGATGTCATGTTTGATATCCCATTTTAATTGATTATTGCAACTTCGTTTAAAATCGTTACATTAGATTGTCTATAATCGTTAGTAAGTGATACACTTTTAATTGTTTTTTTAGCTATTAACTGATATTTTTTTTTTATTTCGAGCTACTTAAATTCGTAGGACTTATTCTACTCATATTAAAATCATTAGAAAATTACACAAAAAAGTTCACCTTTTATACATTTTAACAAAATTGCAAGAAAAATCCCATAAAACATAAAGAATTATAGTAATAAGTATATGAGTTTACTAGTTTTGCAAACTATGGCGTTACAAGAAGAAAAAAACCAAATATTGAATAAAGGAAACTAATAATGTATATTTGGTAATTATATACTTTTTTTTACAATAAACCCATCACAAATTATAAGAAATTGTTCACCTAAAAAACTGAATCTATGTTTTTTTAATGAAGAAAAATTAGCTTAAAATGACAAATTGTCCAGTCAATTTGTATTTAATTTCACATTTTCTTTGTGGTCTTTAGGTACAACATCCTGAAAGATTTTCAGTTTGAAAAAGAAAAGAAACATGTTTACTTTTTTGGCATTGTCTTTTCCATCGAGGTTCAACGTAGCTCGTATTTTTATTTTATTCCTAAAAGTTGTTGTCTATAAGTGAATTTTATGTTATAAAAAAACTTAATATTTTTTTCATTCTTATTTTTCTATAATTCATCTTAAAATCGTTTCGTTTTACTTCCATATATATCACAAATAAAAAAAAATATCTATAACTGATGCGTACTAATAATTTATATTCAATACATTTATAAATATTTTTTCTACTTTAACTTTTATGATATAGTAATGAAATAAAATGCTTTTATTTGGAATGTTAATATTTTTATATAATCAAATAATTTAATCATAATTGTATATATTTTATTTATATAAATAAAAACGTACATATTTGTGTTTTTTAAAACTTTTCTAATCGTACGTATGATATGTGAAAACTTATGTTTAATAATGATTTTTAAATTTAACATATGCACATGTGTTAAATTTGTAAAGAAAAAAATATATTGAATTGAAGAGATCCAATAATCCCATTTAAAAAGTATGATGGTAAATAAAAACTTATGTTTAATCATGATTTTTAATTTAACATGTGCACATGTGTTGAATTTGTAAAAAAAAAAGAATTTAAGAGATCACATAATCTCATTTAAATAGTATGACGGTAAATAATAAAATATATACATAGTGGTTGTACAATGCAAGAACATCAATTTTATTATTGAGCATATTGGAATAAACTTTTTAGTTGAGGGCTAAGGGAACGAGGTTTTCATAGACATGCCAATATTTTAACCTAAAGTCCGTTGAGAGAATATCGTTAAGGTCAATCACTGCTGCTTTTGATGTTTTGTCCGCTTTGAAATTCGAAATTTCATCACAGTCTTGTCCTTAAAAGGCGTCCCAGATATTAAGGGAGGAATGTGTATTTAAACTGACATTGGATTCGATTCTTAAGCGAGGTGTCATTATATTGGGTATACAGGAACATCAATCAATTTGGACACAGAGAAAAAAGAGGAAAAACCATCTCGGAAAAAAAAAAAAAAACTTAGACAAATTTTTGCTGGACTAATCTTTATTTTTTCATGGTTGTTTATCTATTCATAGAAAATATAACCGAGACGTGTTATATATATATATATTATTTTTATTGAGATTTGAGTTTTATATTTTTTCGAGGTGATCTTGTGTCGATTTGGTCTGAGTTCCAATTTGTGGATAACTGATCTATGTGTAGTGATATCCAAACTTAAAGGTTTGATGATGAAGAGGAGGTCTATCGACAAAAGACATTACTCTGACGCTAAGTTAGTAAATGATTATAAGATCATAGTGTGTGAAGATTGTGAAGTGAATAATGAATATTTCCTACAAGATGAAGTGATATTTATAATGTAAGTTGAGCCTAGGGTAGATGATTAGTGACATAGTTCATGAGCGAGAAACTAACTCGATTACCAGTGAGGCTGTATTATGTGGATTTTGTCTTATCAAGTTATACATATACATATTTACCTGTGATTCTCAAATACTAGATTAACCGCTTCGAGTTTCTCAGTCAAAATATATATATATATATATATATATATATATATAATAATAATAATAATAATAATAATAATAATAATAATAATTAAAATCAATAAAGAATAAGGTATTCTGAATTTATTAAAAACATTTCTTAAAGTCTATATTATTTTTTTTATTTAATTTGAAATTATACTTCTTAACCTAAAGGGACTTACAAAGAAATTTCAATAGACCTTTCTAACTAGAGCAGACACGTGATTAAATATATTATTCTCAACTTGGTTTAGAACAATGAAAAGTTGCTAAAGTGATCTTAATTCTTTAAAACACTCGTTTCACTAGTGTTAGGATAAAAGGTCTAGTTTAATCAGAAAACACTGATACCCTGTGATGTGCTGGTTATGATAGAAGGTACATTTTTTCAGTCAATTTGTATTTAATCACATTTTCTTTGTGGTCTTTAGGTACAACATCCTGAAAGATTTTCAGTTTGAAAAAGAAAAGAAACATGTTTGCTTTTTGTGGCATTGTCTTTTCCATCGAGGTTCAACATAGCTCGTATTTTTATGGTTGTTGTCTATAAGTGAATTTTTTTTTGTAAAAAACTTAATATTTTTTCATTCTTATTTTTCTACAATTCATCTTAAAATCGTTTCATGTTACTTCTCATATATATCACAAATAAAAAAAAAATCTATAACTGATGCGTAATAATAATTTATACTCAATAAATTTATAAATATTTTTTCTACTTTAACTTTTTGATATAGTAATGAAACAAAATTATTTTATTTGGAAATCATGTTAATTTTTTTAATTAATCAAATAATTTCATCATATTTATAGGTATTTATTTATATAAATAAAAACGTACATATTTGTGTTTTTTTACACTGTTTTCTAATGGTAGGTATGATATGTGAAAAGTTATGTTTAATCATGATTTTAAATTTAACATATAAACATGCACTTGTGTTAAATTTGTAAAGACACAAAATTGAATCGAAGAGATCAAATAATTTCATTTAAAAAGTATAATCATAAATAATAAAATATATACATAGTGATTGTAAATGCAAGAACATCAATTCTAACAACCTATTAACCATAAAATAAATTTATCTTTTTCCATCACTGGTTTAAATTGCGAATTCAATCTCTTAATCAACACTTAACACATCTAAATTAAAATAATTTAGTTATGTAAGATAATTGCCTCTCTCTACTAGAAGACGGTTTATTTAAAAGAAAGACCATATTCCAACACTAAAAGACTTTCAACACGAGTCTATACAATTTTGAAAGTTTTAATATATATATTAATTATATAACTAATATCTTTACTTGTTTAGATAACGAGAAAATTGATTTTCTCAGGACACGAAAAAAAAAATGGAAAAATCAATTATGGAAAATAAATTCAGATAGATAAAATTTTGCTTGACTAATTATGATCCCGCTGCTTATATGTTTATAAAAATATAAGCGACATGTGTTAAGGAAATATATATATATTATCAGGATCTGAGTTTTGTATTATAGATCCCGTGTCAATTTAGTATGAATTTGATTTGTGTGTATTTACTTTTTGTATACTAATGTTCAAACTTGATTTGGGGATAAAAAGAAGATCCATTTACAAAAAACATTTCAACATTCAAATTAATGATTATAAGATCAATAATTTCAACAAATTAATGATTATAGGATTAATAAAAATAGTGTGTGAAGATTGTGAAGCAAAGTGAAAAGTGAATACTCTTGAAAGATAAAGTGATATTTAAAGTGTAAGTTGAGTGTAAATAAATAGATCGATAAGTTTAGTTAATAACGACGAGATATAGAAACTCTGCATACATTATCAAGTTATGTGAGTGTAGATTTACTCGTAATTCTTCACTACTAAATTAATCGTTATGAGTTTCTCACATGATAAGTATATTTATAAGTCAAAAGACATATTTTTGTTTTTAAAATAAATAAGAATAAGTTGTTTCAAATTTATTCATAAACATTTCTTAAAAATTATATTACTTTTTATTAATTTGAAGTTATATTTCTTAACCTAAAGGACTCGAGAAATTTCATAATCATATATATAAAGCTTTCAACTAGGGCTGAAAAGTGATTAAATATATTATTTTCAACTTGTATTAGACCAATGAAAAATTGCTACTAAAGTGATCTTAATTCTTTAAAACCCTAATGTTGCACTAGTGTTAGGATAAATCAAAAGGTGTAGTTTAATTAGAAAACACTGTGGTACACTTTGATCTTATATATATTGTATTGACAGCCTTACTCTGAATTATGAGTTTTATATGGAAGAATTACCAAGTTTCACCTTAAAAGGGAAAAAAGAAAAGTGGGAATAGCATGTGAGGCTGATGGGTAGGGTAGGTTGAGTGATATTGGAGGACAAAGTTCCAAGTTTTTGGAGTAAAATAGCAATGAATGAGAAACGTGCAGTGACATGACTGCTACTGGGTCACTCACTTATTTGTTCTATTCTATTATGATTCTGATTCCACTCGTCTTCTCACAGTAGAAATGAAAGGATTAGGTAAAGAATATTCATGGCCAGAACACCATAACTGAAGTCAACTGCAACTATTGCAAATTTGCAAGTACTCTGCTACATAATAATTGCCCTTTATGCGTGCTTTTGCTTAATTCGGTGCAATGCACTCAGAACCACCAAGTTTAAGTGGTTGTAGCATCTTCAAAGTCCTTCAATTTCATATTCGATCATGTTTCGTGTATAATGTCCTCTCTGACATGCCATTATCCACCAATAGTTGTTGACTTAATTACGTAAACTTAATTCTTCTTTTCATATATCACTCATGTTAATCGTGCTATTTTAGTCTTTAGATTTTCCTTAGCTTTCTATTATTATTTGTTATTTCCCAAATTATATAACTATTTACTCTACACAATTACATATTAAAACCACCTTAAAATATCTAACAAAATATTTACAAATCAGAGAGTATACCAAAATAAAATACATTTAACTAAAATCTTTACAAGTATGGAGAGTATTTCGGCTTCTCATCTCCTCATATACAAAATATAATCACTTAATATATATATATATATATATATATATATATATATATATATATATATAAGGAAAAGGGTAAATTATTGATAATAAGATTAATATACAATTTAATGAGTACAATCCTAATTCAAAATACATCAACAATTTAAACAATTCTATCCTATCCAACTTTCAAAACTTTAAATCTATAAGTGAATTTAAGTCCAAAAATGAATATCAAATAGAGAGAAACAATAAATAGTTTTTTTTTAATTATATTAAGGTTAAGTATGACACATCTAAAATTAATAATTAACACATTATTGTTATAAATGCAAATGTGAATTTGTGTTATATATTAAGCGAAAATAAAAAAATTGAATAAAATATAAAAAAACTTACAAACTTATTGTTTAAAATTTTAAATTAAAGATAATATTATAATATTTTATATAAGTTGACTCGTAGTTAATTGATTCGAATATTCTCAGCTTAAAAAGTTAAAGAATTTTGAAAAGTCTAAACTTATTCTTGTAACAAACCAAATATATCAATATGAATTTAATTTAACAATAAAAACAATCTATTCAATTTTGATCACGTGTAAAGACAGATATGATAAGAAATGTATAGTCTATTAAATTTTTATCTCACATACGATAAAAAAAAGCCTACATGCAAAATAAATTATAGAAAAGTAAAAGAAAAATATAAAGCAAAAGACATTTTTTCAAAATAATAAAATTTAAATTAAATAATTAAGATTCTAAATTACGTATTTAATATAATTTAAAACTTTAACTTCTATAATTTTAAAATTATAAAAAATTGGTATGACTATTTTAATCTATGTATAAATTGCACAACCTGAATATTTCTAGAATGATAGTCCTAATTCTTTAATCATTTGAAATTTATTGCTGTATTGCCACATAGTCACAGTAAAAATTGTATATGTTTCATATTGAAAAGATTGAAAGAGAACTCTTAGTTTACAAACGTATAATCGGCTTACATAAAAAAAAGCCGAAAAAAGAGAGAGTTTTATTAAAAAAGAAGAAATGTAAAATTTACCGTAAATCGAAAATAAATAAGAAAAAATCAAGATCAGGCAGCTATTTAAAATGAAAAGTGTTCACGAATTACCTTACTGTAATTCAAAATACATTATTATTTCACCAAAATACTAAGATCGAATAACTAACCATCCATCGCTTTAAAATATCACTTCTGAAACTTGTTTCAAAAATATAATTGTTTTAAACCAGCTATCAATCACGACCTTTTATTTCACGTTAAACACTTCTAAAATTTAATAAAAAAAATCTTTCTTTATACCATGAATACTTTTAATTAAAAATACTGTCCATTCACATATAAGATCGTTAAATGATTAACATAAGATATGAGAGAGGTAGCAGAGATAAAATATCAGCGCCCCTGATAAATAATGTGTTAGATCCCTATATATTACTATCACATTACATTAAAACCAGCTAGAACTATTGGAACTCAAGAGACTGAAACTAGACCACCATCAAACTACCTTGAAGAGACATTTAACACAATTGGAATCTTTAAACTAAGATGGTACAATTACAATATCTGAAAATGAAATAATAATATTCAACATTAATTTATTATAAAATTCCAAACAGATAAGGAGTAACCAATACATGACAAACAAGTTAATGCAAAAAATTGAACTCACAATACTGTGAAGTTAATTTATCAGTTACAGACAGCAAAAAATCTGTCATCACTGCCACAAAGCTGTATCCACCTGCACTTCTTCTCTGAAATATAATGAAATGCACCAGCTGTACATATTGATGGTTTCTGATCCAACAGCTGCAACTTTGGTACATTATGAACAACGCATTTTAACCATTTCTATAGCACAGGACTGCTATAAACGCTTCAACATCAAACAAAACGATGGTTTGTACAAGTGAGATGCCAAATGCAATGACTCAATTAAAGGTAGAAAGAAACAAAACACCCCACCATGATGTTTTTTTTTGGTTTCAAAGATGTCCCCTGTGGTACCTTGTAAGTCACTTCTTAAACAGATGCATTCGTTGTCATTTCTGATCAAAAGGTTGTACAGAAATATCTACTTGGTCTCATTTAAGATTTGAAATCTCGCCCTCTTAGAGTATGTCTGCACATATTATTATTAACACTTAATTGCCTGGGTTTTTCTATAAGATAGTATATATATTGTAATAATATAAAAAAACAATTCGATAAATAACGGTTGAACAGCTAAAGACATGCTAAAAGTTTTGAGTCTTTGACTTTTTTTAGTGCATCAACGTCCACAAGTAATCAAACAGATTTAGATTGAATGACTTACTCTTAAAAAGTGTTTCATCCATGAGTCTCTTCTTCATATAACACCTTCATATAACACCAATATAACCTCCTCATAAATGGTTGGGTTTTTCATCAATTGAATATTAGAGTTGAATGTAATTGAGAGATTTAAATCCAAAATATTCATCCAAAAAATATTAAAACAATAGTTTCTGTGAGTTAATTTCCTTATACATTACTCATTTTCATTTAATGTTAAACTTCCAACTTGATACTTTAATTCTAAATAATGACCAAACAAGAATATAACATAATATTTAAGATATGTTTAAACAAAATTTATATATCCACTAATATTTTAAAAAACAAATTAATATAAGTTAACCTTGTTTAGACACAAATTAACAATAAGAATTTATATAAGATTTTTTATAAATTAATTTTTATTTTTTAGGTAAACACGTTTCATTTAAAAAGATGTTTATGCAAAAAAATTTCAAATAAATTCTGAGTAACTCTATATGTAGAAAAAAATATGAAAATTTTCAATAACAGAATTATTCCTTTTGTGTTTATTTTTAAAAATTAGTACTTATTTAATAAAATAAGCATATTTTAACACATTTGAAACCATCATCCTATCATATAAAAATCCTATCATATAAAACTGAGTTATTTGAGTTTGATTTAATTATAAATAAAACTCATCCCAATCTAATTAAAATAGATGGGATCAAATTAATAAACACTTCTATCCTTTTTAGCTTAGTGCATCTAGTATTCCATAATTCTAATTTCTACAAAAATAAATAAATTCTCAAATTTATCCTCCTTGACATTTTCAGTTTAAATTATGAAGACATTTCAAATTATATAATTCAGAAGGCAAAACATCTTTTATATTCTATGATGAACAATCAAAATACAAAATTTTTATTCAAAATTATATATTACGAAATATAAAATTGCATTCTAAATTGTATGGACTAGAAAATAAAAAATATATTTTGCTGCACAATTTAGAATATAAATTTTATAGTTTAGAATGTATATTTTGAAATTTGGATTCTACATTCAAAAATATAAAAGTTATATAATAAAATATACATTATAAAATACAAAATAAAAAATACATTCTAAATTGTAAAATCTAAAAAAAATGTATTTTGTATTATATTTTCCAAAATACAAATATGCAATCTCTTTCAACACATATAAAAATATCATCAATTGGATGCTCCTTTGCTATTCTAGACAACTTTTATTTTCTTAACAAGTTAGAACCAATAAAGACAGTAGCAGAGTCGGCCCTTATAAGGCGTTGTATTTTCATTGCAGCCCTCCAACAATCATGTATCTAAAATTTCACTATCCAAAAAAATTTAAAACATTAATATTTTAAAATTTTTCCATACTATCATGGATGTAAATAAAAGAAAACATGGGTGAATTGATAGATTATGAGATAAAGAGAAGAGGGGAAGAGAGTGTGCAGGACTAGGTGAGGAGTAAGATGAAGTGGACAAGATAAGAACAAACTAGACATTTCACCACCACAAGGGAGTGCAACTTCAAACCAGGGGTGCAAAATGCAATATATTGTATTTTTATCTTCAATGTCACATAGAAACAAATAAATTTAAAAATAGTTGGGCCAAATTTCTAGCAACCAATAAAAGGCAAAAACTTTCTGTACTTCACGATATTGAAAAGATAAAGTTATCCTTCTACCTTTGAATAGAAAAAGAAATAATTTAGGAAATCTATCATTCTTGTCCTTAAAGATGGCGGCTGAACATGGAGTGGCAATACGGGATGAACATCAATCGTTGTGGTTGGGTGACGGTAGAGTTGTTTGTAGCACTTTCGTTTGCGAGAATTGAGATTGTTTTGGTTTAGGGATTTGGTTTGAAAAATTGGGCATAGATCTGTTAAGAGAAAAGTTGTCGCAGGTGAAATAGACAGGTGGTGGTAAGTTGCAAAACACTGACACGATTGACGGAATGACGACAAACACAAAACCTTTTTTTTTGTATTCTAGAAAGTCGATTTCATAATGGAAAAGAGATTTCGTAAGTACATTTGAGGGAGTGGGTAAATTTTCATTACGAAAAGGTTATTTCAGAATACAACTTTTGTATTATGGAATGTCAATTCCAGAATACAAACTTTGTATTACAGAGAGATTATTTTAGAATATAATTTTTGTATTATGGAATGTCTCTTCCGAAATATAAAATTTATATTCTGAAATTATCTTTCTGTAATTCATTCCACACCCCCATTTTCTATTATGGAATCACAATTATGTAACTTATTTTTGAACTCAATTTCTCTAAACTCGATTTATAAAAGTACTTTCTCTCCACTCTTGCAAAATCCAAGAAAAAATCACTAAATCTCTTATCCTAATCACCTACATTTTGACAATGTTACCAACACTTCAACTATGTCTCGCCGAAATAAAATGATAACCGCAAATGCTACAACACCTCCCAAATCCACCAGAGAAAACTTGTTCTGCACCTTCTTTTCAAATATAGAAGATGAGAGAGTAAATTTGGAATTTAAAAAAAATTGATGGGGTGCAGTAAGTATTTGCCCCAACCAAAAGCGGTGGCCCAATTAATGATTTTGGGCTCTACGACTAGAAGTGGCCCGTTCGCACTTTTAACTTGCAAGAGCTTACTGATTGCTTAGGTCACAGTGCGGAGGCAGAGAGAGAATTCTTTGGCGACACATTTCCGTCGTTCTCCGCCGTTCATCATCGACGCAGTCGCTGTTTTGTTTCCGCGGGGGTTCTGGAAGGTGGGGAAAATACCTAGATCGACACTGTAGTTTTTCTTATTCTTCTTCGTCTTATATTTGCTTATGTTAACTCTGTAACCTCACAGACTCCTTCGATTGAATAATTTCACAGGATATGTTATTAACACTTTGTTATTTGTACATACATGCTTATAATGTTGTTAATTAGCATTAAACTGATGTAGAATAGTGTTGTCATTGTTTTGGACTTGTGTCAGTTCCAATGGCGTCTTCTAAGAGGCCAAATGCGGAGCCCAACGGGAAAGGGAAGCGCCAAAAATCTTCCGGTGGTTTTTCGTCGTTGGATGTTTCACCAGGGAGTGTGGTGTTCCGTTTGCTCTGTCCCGTTTCAAGAATCGGCAGTGTTATTGGCAAAGGTGGTGCCATCATTTCACAAATTCGACAAGAAAGTGGTGTGAAGGTCAAGATTGAGGAAGCTATACCTGGGTGTGATGAAAGGGTTATCACTATCTCAGGTTCTGATAAAGAAGCTGAAGAAGATCATGCAGAGCCGGTAAGGGAGGTTAACAATGATGATGCTGTAATCGAGGGGAAGGGGGATGAGAAGGATGGTGGTGATGGTGATGATAAAGAAGAGAAAGAAGATAAAAGTTCTGTTCGCGTTGAAGATTCTCCTAAGGAGAAGGGGAATTCGGCCATTCGGAAGGCTATATCACTAGTTTTTGAGAGAATGGTTGAGGGAGTAGAGGAGACAAGTGAAGGGGACGAAGAAAGTAATAAATCTTCTTCCCTTGTTTTTAGGTTACTTATTCTTACTACTCAAGTTGGATGCCTTCTAGGAAAGGGTGGTAGTGTGATTAAGAGAATGGCAGCTGAGAGTGGGGCACATATTCGGATCCTTCCTAAAGACAAACTTCCAGCGTGTGCATCAGCTTCTGATGAGATTGTTCAGGTAGATGTTTGTGACACTAATCTGAAAATGGATAACGGGTGTTCCATTATACCTTTTCGGTTCAGGGTTATTTGATTAAATTGTAGTACCATTGGGAGTTATATTTGAAGTAGTAAATATATGGCTTGAATGTTTGCTTTGTCAAGTGTTATTAAGTTAACTTTCTGAACCCTGAAATTAATTTGATTGATACTTGCACCTGTGCATTTTGAGTGACACATAATTTGAGGTTGATGTGCAGAAAAGGGGCTCTATAGCTGCCATGTTGGTGTTTATTTGTTATTATTACTCGTCAGACCTGTTCATGCTTGTTACATGTTGGTGCTTATTTGTTATTATTACACATTTTAAAACCTGTTCATGCTTGTTACTTGTTTCAAGATTATTTTTCATATGTATGCTATGATGTAGATCTCAGGAGGAGTAGATGTTGTCAGGAAAGCTCTTCAATCTGTTTCTCATCAGCTATTGGAAAATCCACCACGGGATCATGAATTGTCCAGTAATTTTAATGGGCCTTCTCATTCATCTGGACAATTCCCACCACACAGCCGTTCTTTTGGTGGTCAAGGAGTACCTTTTGCTGCTGCCCATGATATTTCTATTTTTCATTCTGCCCCTCAATTGATTTCCAAGTTTCATGAAGGTGCCATTCACGGTCGCACTAGACCTCTACAGGAAATGCTTACTTTTTGTTTATTATGTCCTGTGGAAAGGGTAGGAAATGTAATTGGTAAAGGTGGAGCTATCATAAAGACACTGCAGCAAGAGACCCTAAGTGAAATCAAGATTGTAGAAAGCCCTCCAGATTCAGAGGACTGTGTTATTGTTATATCTGGTCCAGCGGTATGGTTCAAGTTTTCCATTTTTTCGTCCGAACTATTGCTATGGAACCGTGTTTGTTTTTCGTTTAAGTTAGTTTAATATTTGCAGCATCCAGATGATAGAGTATCCCCTGTGCAAGAGGCTGTATTTCGTGTGCAAACTAGAATAGCTAAGCCTATACCTGATGCCAAAGAACATACTATGTTAGCAAGGTTTCTTGTTTCTTCCAATCAAATTGGTTGTCTCCTCGGCAAGGGTGGTTCCATCATAACTGAAATGAGGAAGAAATCTGGGGCCCATATCCGTATATTAGGAAAGGATAAGGTTCCAAAGTGTGCTTCAGAAGATGAAGAAGTAATTCAGGTGCAGTTTTTACTGAGTTTGATCTTGATGTGTAGTTCTTCTAGTTATCCCATATGGTTATTATTTACATAATAATGCTGCTATATTATATCATGTTATTATTTAATGATTTAATCTAACTACTCCTTGGATTCATAAATTTATAACAGAATAGAACAATTAAGATTTATCAGGGAAAACTACAGTGAATACGGTCATACTGTACTGTTAATTCCTGTAGTTTTCAAAATGAACAGTCCGATTAACTTGTTGATTTCATGGTACTGACATTAATTTCATTAATTGGCACCACACATGCTTGGTGATTGGGGTTTATTAGCTTAGACATTTTTGTTTACCTTCTAGTGCTATGTAATGTTTTTTCTGCATATTTTCTGACAGGTAAATGGAGAAATTGAGGCAGTGCATGATGCTCTTATGCAAATAACCACTAGATTAAAACATCATTTCTTTCGTGATTCACATCCATCTGTCAATTATCCTTCAAATTCTCTATTTGTGGATCAACTTCCTCCATTCCCGCCTTATTTAGGAAGGCGGGGACTGTCACCTCCTGGGATGTATTCTGACCTAGGTCCTCCACCTCCTCATGCGGGTTTTCCTCTTGATGACCGCCCTCCCTTTTTGAATAATATACATAGACCAGGCATTCCTCCTCACATATCTGAAAGGAAGCCTTGGGGTTCTCAGGTATTGGACTCGTGTTACTTTTTGTACCAATTTTGGGTTAAACACTACTGTATCTGCATGTCATTTAAATTACCATTAAACACTTGGGCTAGATGTTGAAGTTGGTATTGTTAAAATCAAAATTGAAATGAATGAGGGAGGGAGGAGTGATCTTATACTTGGTTGGCATCAAAATGAAAATTTATGATTGTATATAATTGTAATATATTTGATAAAACATTTTTTATTGAAGTGAAGGAATGTATTACTTTTTAATCCTGAAGGTGCTTATTTTATAAAATATTTTCTTTCAATTGTAACTTGCATAATTACTAGAGATACAAACAAAATTACATAATTTCTTTACAGTTTTAGAAGTTATACTAAATATTAAATCTGTTTATTTACATATGCAATGCAAGGAGTTGCGACACAGATCAATACCTGGCAGGAATTTTATTTTTAATTTTGGGGGCATTGGGCAGGCTTCAGCCAGAGGCTGATATAAGCTTTGTTCAGATAAATACCAGTCAATAAAACAGTAGAGGACTGGACTTTGGACTAATATCCAAGTGTCTGGCCAAATTAGCTGGTCTGATGTCTCCAATGTAAAATTTCTGAAGGAATGACATTGCAATCTTTTGTTTGGATTTCTGAGAACCGAGAAGCCATAATGTTTTATAGAAGCTCTCCTTATACACTGATATACCTACCTGTATTGGTGTCTGATTTCTAGGGGATCCTTGAAGGTGGCTCACGCATTGGCTTGCCAGACTATCCAGGAGGTCCTCCTAGAAGAATTTCAGGATTTGCAGGGTGTGTCTAGTCTATCACATCATCACTGTCAATAAGCTTGTTTTCTTCATTATTTATTTATTTTTTAATTTTCAAATTGTCTTCTGTTCTCTTTATCTCAATACTGAGGTTATTTCTCCCTTGCAGGGGGAGCCAACCAATCATCACAAGTACCACTGTTGAAGTTGTTGTTCCTCGAGCACTGGTGCCTGTAATATGTGGGGAAGATGGTGAATGCCTGAAACAAATACTTCAGGTGAACCCTCTGCATCTGATCATTATCAATGTTAATTTTGTAGATTTTATCTATGGTTAGACCTAGCGGGATAATGTTTTGTTGTATTTGGCTGTTAGATGAGTTTAGTGCTTTACACTTAGCTGCTTGGTCATACATGCATCCATACCTGCACCAATACTTTCTTGCATACGTTTGTGTTTGCTAATGCTCAAGGAACACAAAAAGCGACCTCTTTTAAAACTAGAGGGATAAAAGAAATACTTTCAGTTTTGGATCCTTAAGTTTGCCGTGTGTAGCCATATAGCTGAAATCACTTTTTTGGTACAAGACTTTTGGTGTTGTTACTAGTTTGGACTGAGTGATTTTGGTCCCTCTGGGTTTTTTAGTCAATTAAGTCCATCTTTTTTAAAATTAAGCAACCTTGGTCCTTTGGATGATTTACATTTTTGATACTTAATTGTTTAATGTGAGAAATTGCACATTTTTATGTCAGTTAGCCATTCAAGTTAAAGAAGTGCATCCTGGCCTTTAACCCAGTACCACATGATAAAAGAGAACAATGGAAATATTGCTAACCCCTTTTAACTGGAACAAGTTGTTGGATGGTTACGAATTTGACATTTACCATGTGATCTACACAGATCTCTGATGCAAATATTACTATAACTGATCCAAAGCCTGGAGCTGTGGAAACTAAAATTATAATATCTGGAACCCCAGAGCAAAGTCATGCTGCCCAAAGTCTTATTCAGGCATTTGTCATGAGTGAGAGGGAGTCTGGTTGAACTCTATTTGGGTAATGTACTAATACATTTTGTTTCTTTAGTCTGGAAGTTGTAATTGAGCTTTCTGCTTAATTTTCTTCCCGTCTTAATGTTTAGTAGGCATGTGGTATAAATTGTAAAATATTATCCTATAGAAATACGACTATGCCCGCCCTGTGCTTTTTATGTGCATTTATTTGGTTTGACTTTTCCAAAATATAAAGTTACAACCTATGTTTAATAGATTTCATAATGTGCAAGCCTTCTCAATCCCACAGAATACCTAGGTCAAGTGAATGAACACTATTTTGAGTCTTGCAGAGGATAAGCGATCACAAGGGTTTCAACGTATCTTGGTATCTGTAGCTCAAGCAAATTGGTGTATGCTTTACTCCTAATCTTGGACATGTAAGAATACTAATTATCGGACTCTTCCCTGCATTTGGACAATGCCAAAAGAAAGAAGATACAATCATTCGCTCTCCCCTACAATCGTTTGATCTGCTGCACAATACACTAGTTCGACTATTACCATGATCCTAAGAGGTTAATGTCTTATCTGGATTAGAAGATGGCAAGTGAAGCAGTGAAAAAGAAAAGAAAAAGTAAAATCAGTAGAAGTGAAGTTTTTTGGATTAGGTGAAGGATAGAGGAAGTGAATGGAAAGTAAGACAAATATTTTTGTAATTAATAATATTGTTTTATTTATTATTTCAATATATTTTTTAGTTATTTAGTATTGTATGATAATAATTAAAAACGGAAATATTAATAAAATTGATATAAATAATTATGTAAAAGTCATGTTATTATGTTTCCCTGTAGTAGTAATCTGTTGCTAATGGATTGTTTTCTCAAAATCGATTGTGTTTGCTGCATCTTCTGCTAATTGTTTATTTCTTTGCTGTTTGATGGATAAATAAAAAGGTGGGGGTAAAATTTCCAAAATCTGTAATGTTTACGTTAAATTCTCAAATTGGTATATATATATTTTTATTATGAATAAATTGTTTAAATATGAAATAATAATAAATTAATGAAATTATAAAAAGATAACATGATATTAGTTAATTAAAATTGTTAAACTTTTGCATATATGTTAAAGTTTTGCACGATTAATTTTCTCTTACCGTTATTTTTTTGTTTTTTTTTCAAATAATGCATTTTAAGAAAAGTTACCTATTGAGGAAATTATATAAGATAGTTAAATGAAAAAATAGATTTTATATAGTAAAAAGTTAAATTGTTTGAATTAAAAATAAAGATTGATAAGATTATTATTTAAATTAAAGTAAAACATGATATTAGTATGAAATTTATATATTAAATTAAATTTAGAGTAAATTTTACTAAATATATTTTATTAAATTTAATATTAAAAAGAAAAATAAAATTAATTTAAATAAAATATTTTTTTTATTTAATATTAAATCATTTAATAAAATCACGATTTATTTATAATGATACGCAACCTTTACACAATTTACTTATACTTAAAAAAATAAAAAGTACACCGTCTTATAAAAAAATAAAAAGTACACCGTTTTAAAATTTTCACACAAAAATTACACGAGATCGGAAATTTGTCTTGGTCCGTCCTATCATCAGCTCGTCAGAAAACATGCTGCCAACAGTGGATGAAGAGTGATTCTTCCTGCACCCTGCACCTCCATGGTGACTTCCTGCATCTCCATAATTTAAAAATATTCTCATTTTAGTTTTGAAGAAAAGATGAAAATAGTTTTCTATGTTATTTATTTTTTTTCCACTTTGCGAATTGCACAAACTGCAATACAATTAAAAAATAAACACATTGCGGGTTGTACAACCCGCAATTATATTTTCTGCACCTTTATATTGCAGGTTGTACAACCCGCAATATAAAACTTTTTTTAAATACATTGCGGGTTCTACAATTCGCAACATAAAATTTTCTTTAAATACATTACGGGTTGCGGGTTATAGAACCCGCAATGTATTTAAAATAAATTTTGTGTTGTGGGTGGTACAACCCACTACTGTGGTGTAGTGGTGGTTATTACCTTAGTTTTACACTTAAGGGTCTCCACCTAAACTAATTTTTTTGAAATATTTGTTTTTATTATAAATTAAATTATTTATAGCTATAAATTATTTTTTTTACTTTTTATTATAAGAAATTTTTTTTGGAATATTTGTTTTTATAAATTATTTTTTTACTTTTTATTATAAGAAAAAAAATTTTGAAATATTTGTTTTTATCATAAATTAAATTATAAAAAAATATTTATAGCTATAAATTGAATATTTGTTTTTATCATAAATTAAATTATAAGAAAAAAATTTGAAATATTTTTTTTTATCATAAATTAAATTATAAAAAATTATTTATAGCTATAAATTGAATATTTGTTTTTATCATAAATTAAATTATAAAAACAAATATTTCAAATTTTTTTTTTCTTATAATAAAAAGTAAAAAAAAATAATTTATAGCTATAAATAATTTTTTATAATTTATGATAAAAATAAATATTCCAAAAAAATTTTCCTATAATAAAAAGTAAAAAAAAAATAATTTATAGCTATAAATAATTTTTTATAATTTAATTTATGATTAAAAACAAATATTCCAAAAGTTTAGTAGCAAAACTAAGGTAATAACCACCACTACACCATAGCAATGGGTTGTATCACCCAAAACACAAAATTTCTTTTAAATACATTGCGGGTTCTACAACCCACAATACAAAATTTTTTTGAAAAAAATTTGCACATTGCGGGTTGTAGAACCCGCAATGTATTTAAAAAAAATTTTATATTGCGGGTTGTAGAACCCGCAATGTATTTAAAAAAAGTTTTATATTGCGGGTTGTACAACCCGCAATGTAAAAGGTGTAGAAAATATAATTGCGGATTGTACAACCCGCAATGTAAAAGGTGCAGAAAATATAATTGCGGGTTGTACAACCTGCAATGTGTTTATGTTTTAATTGTATTGCGGTTTGTGCAACCCGCAAAGTAGAAAAAAAATGAATGACATGAAGGCTATTTTCGTCTTTTCTTCAAGGCTAAAATGAGAATATTTTTAAATTATGGAGGTGCAGGAAGTCACCATGGAGGTGCAGGAAGAATCAGTCGTGGATGAAAATCCTAGCATGTCCAGCTAATGGGTTGTTTGTCTGCCCCAAAATAAGAAAAAAAGGAACAAGTTCGATTTTTTTATTTTAGAAATTTAATTTAAATTATCAAATTTGGTTAAAGCATCTAAATATATTAATAATTTAATCTGAGTTTGATTTCAAGATAACTATTTCTGTTAATGTTAAAGAATTTGAGTTTATCAAATGTATCCGTATCTAATTTAATACCTGTTACTAGTGGTGTGGACATCAAAGATGAAGGGATTAAATTATGACATTTTAGTTTAAATATAACCATATTTTACTCATTAAATACTTCGTATTCTATGTACATAAGACATTAATCTTAAAAGGCAACAGATACGATGAGGGAGCATTCCTTCTCCCTGCTTCACCATTTCTCATACACCAAACCACGTGTAAACCACGTGTAATTTAATTCATAAATCTGAACGCACCATATTAAATTTTGTTTTATTCAATTCTTCCGTGACAATTTTCTATATTCCTACTATTTCTTTTACCCACCTTATTTTTTCACCAATTTTTGGCTTACTAACCTACCTAAGCATAAGTTACCATATTACCTGAATGCACAGTATTAAAATTTGTTTTACTGAATTCTTCTATTTATATTGATGATGGAAATATACATGCAAAACAGTTGTTGGAAATATCAATCGGATTTGATTGACATGGAATATATGTATGATATTTGAGAATGGAGTTTGTAAGAATGCTTTGTTCCACATGGATTGGTCTTGTCATCTAAAGGTTAGATTGTTTTCCACTGACTCGTGAATCACGCTTAGGGATAGTTCATTGCAACTTCATCATTATACTTGTGCCATTTCAGGATTTCTTGACTCAGTCCAGAATTTGTACTGTGCTATTTAAATGCGTTTAATGTGGATACAAGCCTAGTGCATACTCCTCTGAATCGAGTGGGTATATATATTATGCATGTACTGCATTAAATGATACTTTCATACATTTTGGAATTATTCCCGACATTTATACATTGCAGATAGGTGTTATATTCTTTCTTTTATAAGCACTTGATAACAATACATTATCCCATTCACATGCTTAAACTTATTAAACAAAGCACAGAAAATAATTATTGCTGGGCTTTGAAGGGCTGGTATTTCTTGAGATCTTGAGCGAGGCCTTGAATGGAGCCAGCAGCTGAAATAATCGAAACAATCAAGCAAACCCAGCTTAATATCTTGAGCCATATCCATGTCATGGAATACTTCTGCATCTTTGACTGCTTAATGTACATCTCTATGGGGAAGTAAACGGTCAATGGCCAAAAGGACACTGAACCAATGAGTCCTAGGAAGTCATTGAAGAATGGAAACATCATAGCTATCACAGCAGTGATGATGACATATGTTGTTCTCCACACCATCCTGAAGAAGTTCACAGAGTAGGTTCCACACAATGGGAAGTTCACTGGGTGCTCCCCATTAACGAATTGGCTGTTGGGCCACCTTTCCTTACTCAAGTTCTCTACGAACCCGAATATGGGCTGACAGAAAACCTGAAATAAAACACATTTCATGAACAAAACAAACGTATGGCATCGAACTAAGTCAGTACTAGGAAATATGTTTGAGTGTAGTTGTTTACCTGATATGCTCCAACCAAGTGCACGGCTATGCAGATGTTAGCAAAGTCTATTAGCCAAAAAGGCTCGTAGAAGCCGAAGCCAGTGAGGAAATTTCCTGGTGCATCGTTTCCAAATGCTGCATAACCTAAGCAGCCACATAGCACATAAAACAAGGTTGTAGTCATGATGCCAATCAAACTTGCTCTTTTCATCACCTTGTTCTCCGGAGGGCTCGATTTCAGTGTATCCTGCAATTATAAATCATGGGGTGGAATCAAAATGTCATCACCTATATGAATTTTTTTAATAATATTTTGAAGTGAATTTATAGTTAATTTAATCTCACAAAACTAATTTATAAAGAGAGATTTCACTTTACTTGTATTATAATTCCGTCTTATGATTACTCGACACGATCTCCAACTAACAAGATAAAAATTTTCACATCTTGTATTTACTTTTTGATACAGTATAAAGGATTTTTTTAGTGATGCACTAACTACAGGGAAGTGGTAAATGGTCACAAATAAACGCCAATGAACATCCATGCCAAGATAACATAGTTTGACTTGGCATCTTTTCCCATGATAGAATAATGACTTTTTTGGTTAAAAAGACATTCATTATATTGAGTGCTTTCCGCCAAAAACTATATACAAAAATATTAGAATCTTTAGTTTCTATAAGAATAGATTCTATGCCACTTTAATGGATACAGATACATCTATAAATATACATAAGTACTTATCTTTTTCTTCTAATCTCTCTCCTCTTATCACATCATATAACTTTTAGGAGATTTTTATGAATATTTTGTGTGTTCATAAATCATTTTCCATTTATATTAGACTTGGTTGGTTCAAAAACCGTTTTAAGAGACCTCGTTAGGATCCTACTATTTACACCAGTATGTAAATATAAGTTTGTGTATCTGTCATTTCTCCAATTAATTCGATAAGTTTAAAATGTCCTTTAATTTAGTTCACTGGGTTAATCAATTGTAAATAAAAGTGCTTTTAGTCAATAGCAAAAAAAGCGGTCAATAAAGCCCTTTGCAACACTTTCACGTTTTTCTTGAATTATGCATGCATTCAATCATGATTCCTAAGAACAAATTGGCAATAGTTATCTTGTGCTATACCAGCAACTAAGCATGGAAATTTATGCTCAGGCATGTGCCTCTTCCAAATTCTTTTCTATATTTAATAGATCTACGTGTATAAAAAAAATATACTAGATCTATCATTTATTTATTAAGATCACTTATATTTACAAAACATGGACATGATTTGATCTCACTGGTTTATGCATGCAAAAATGGAGGCAATATATATATGTTTAATAAGAAGAAGAGAATATATGAGTCAGTTTCTTACCTGTATCTCAATGAGAACGTTAGAATAAGCATAAGCAAAGGCAATGTCACCAATAGCTTGAAAGGTCCTCCACACCTTCTCAGATCCAGTGACATCTACTCCTACTTGCACCCCAGTTAAGCTTGTCCGTACAGGATCTCCACCCCCTTCACCAATAACCAAACATGCACACATACGTTTCTTATTAGACATATATCACTGTAACAAATTAATGTAACTATATATTAATTTACTTTGTCTTTTACCATCCCATCTGGCTAATGCAAACAAATTTTATTAGTTCAAGTTATGATTACTACTTTACCTGCAACTTTAGCAACTGAGAGCCCGAGTCCAATGGAAGAATAAGCAAAGGACATGACTGCTGCAACAATAGAAAGCCACCAGAGCTTGCTGAAATTTGGTATCTGACTAAGCACGATTTGGATGCACGCAAAGAAGATCATGAAAGGGTTGTTTGACGTGAAGCACTTCACATGGTGACCATGTTTGTGAAAACAGTTCGACCTTTTCACCGCCCTGATTAACCGAAGAGAATTTATTATCACACAGTCCAAAGTTTGGATAATATTAATATTCTACTTTATATAGTATTTACTTACACCATACTGATGGAAGCCGTTATTGTGTATCCGATAGTTACACCGACAAGATTTATGTACTGAGCTAATCCACACAGCTGGAATTTTCTCCCACCTTCAAAAATTATACCATACGTTAAAGATTCAAGTCGGTGCTACTTGCATTTAATGACAGGTTTTCTTGTTCATTCAAATCATCTATGAGTTATCATATGTGGAAAAAACAAGTAAAATTAGTAAACTTATATGAGATTGGATTATCCAATTTCAGAATTAAAAAATCTATCCGATAACTACCCTATTAGTTGAAGTGCATGAATGTCATGAAGTTTGAATCTTTTTACCTAAGACGGATTTGACAACGTCGGAATAGGTGTAGTTTCGCTTGCCATGAACAGGGTCAGGTGTACGATAACAGTCTGCAAGAAGGGTGGATGTGAAGTATGTGATGAAAGAGAAGGCAAGGAGAACCGCAGGGCCAGCCACCCAACCCATTTGAGCAATTGCCCATGCAAGTGACAACACTCCAGACCCTATCACTGCCGTTATGATATGAGCACTCGCAGTTATCCATGTTCCTTCAAACACAACCATAAACAAATTACAATCAGAGATTACTTTTCACGAAATTCAATGTAAAACTTAATCAGAAATCAAAAGGGTTATCGCACAAATGATTACACGACCATATAAAACATTTTATATACGTATGACTATGAGTACGTCATAGGTATATATGTGTGTGTCGGGTTTTGTGATGGTTAATAAATGTGTTTTGTGTGTGTATACCAGTTCTTTTGACACGTCCATCGTCGTCGAAGTTTTTGCCACCTTCACCAAAAGCTTCTGGGGTTTCTACGTACATGTTGTTTTTCTGAAACTGATCAGGATTCATGTTTGGGAGAGAGTGACAGGGAAAAAGGGAAAAGAGAAAAGAAAGGTGTGTTTGTTGTTTCTCTGGTGATAGTAGTTGGGGTTGGCACTACTTATAAGAGTTTGGATTAATAAGCAGAGAGAAAAGAAAAGGTATTCACTGTGAAATTCATGATAGTTTGAGAGAAAAGAAATAATGGGTTAAATAGAGAAGTCAAAGAAGGGTGGGAGAGTGGAAGTGTGGCACATGGAGTTAAGCCATAGGTGAGGAATTTATGGAAAAGAAAAGTGACACACTTTAGGAAAAGCCAACAATAGAAGTTGATAAAGGTAATCGAAAAGCTTTTCAATTAATGGTGAGTTGGAGGTTTAGATGATAGGTGGTTTGCAAGAGTGGAATTTTGGACGCGCATTTGAACCATTGAAGGTGGCAAATCTTTGGCACATGTTCAAACCCTTTGGTCCCCACACGCTTGTTCAGGTCCATCCATTTGGAGAATTTTTTGAAGGCAACCACTTATGATGGTTTTCTCGAAAGTGGCAGAAATCCCTCTGACTAATGCACCATGCATGGCCGTTGCACTCGATTCCCTAACCTTTTTTGTTCCATTGGATTTTTATTTTGCATCTGCAAACTAAAATTTTGCTTTGCCTATCTAGTTATATGTGCTCTGACCTAACTTCTGCATTTTCCTGGAATAAATAATTGTGGGGCTATGATGAAACTGAAGAACCTATACATCTGGCACATGCACCCCTTCCATTCTATTATACAATAATCAATAATTTAGAAAATTAAGTCTTTAACTGTCAAATAAAAACAAGCCCTTTGTTCTCATTTAAGTGTGAAACGCATGATTTGGATAACATTTGCAGGAAATTCCGTGGAAGAGCTTATAAAGTGACGTTGGAACTTGAAGCAGTTCTTCTCTATCAGTGTTTGTCATTATGTGCAGAAAGATGCTGAAACTCTGTATTGTCGGCACTAACTTTTTCTTAAAATTCATTCTTACCTTTGCACACTTGTATTGTACCTTTCTCACTTCTTAGGGCAAACGTGTCAATACCAATTAGTAGCTTTGAACAAACCCTAGTGTGTCACTGCACTATGGATTGGTACAAAACCAATATTAAGAAACCAAATTTTTTTTTTTATTTCTTTTCAATCGATGAGACTTGCAAGCACTGAACCAACAATAGGGTTTGGCCAGGACAATTTAAGTCGTAATAAAGGACATTAACCATAATTATTTTTCACACAATTTTTTTTCTTTACACACTATTATAAAACACTTTCTTTTTTGTCCTTTTCATCTCTCTTTCTCATTGTGTACTTTATAATTGAATAACCTATTATAATGGGTTCGGTAAAAAAGTAGTGTAGAAAAATTAGTAACAACCAATAAACTCTGGTTTTAGTGATCATTCAAGGTATGGTGCAGTATTATTACTGCTTAAAACAACATTATCAAAAAAATTTAAAATTTGTACTTTCATTACATTTTTTACCATAGTTTATTTTTTATCATGTTTCTCTTTTAAAAATATACAAATTTATTATAAATGAGGAGTTTCCCTCAACTATTTAATATATTAATTAGTAGCATATTAAATTTTTTAATGTTCTTTCCTTTTCTCTTGCTTAGTAACAATCTTTTAGTAAATTTATTTCAATAATTTAATGTCCTTTATTTTGCAAACCCTATTGATTACTACCTAGTTCATAGGAGCAGTCCTTAATCATGCAATGGGTTACTACTTTTGAGTCTCTTCGTCATCACTCATCATCCCAGTCTCCTTAGGTGACGAAATGCTAGAGTCAGCAGAACAAGTTGTTGATAGAGAGAAAATGACAGGGAACAATTTGCAGTACGATGACTCAAATGGGTATCTATGGATTTGTGCGTTGGAACATGTTCATTGGAGAAAACAAATCTTCTTCGATTTCCGCCATAAGGGAATTTTTGAATAGAGTAGTAGTGTTACTGAAAAGGTTGTGTTCTATTGTTCAGTTAAGGAAAGGATGATTTTGATGAAGGTTGGTACGAGAGTGGTTTTCTGACACAAATGGTAGTGTATCACCATCATTGAATTTTGTAAAGGAGAAAGGATGTCAAAGTTGAATTCCAAGATAGGGTTTCACTTAGAACAAACTCTAGAGTTTGAATTCTCTGCTCAAAAAAATTTATATAGTAATTTATACCTATGATTTTAAAAAGAAGTGAAAAGTAATGCATCCAAACTAACTGTATATTACTAAAAAAATACTGCACTGTATAGTGTTTTGACCTCAATATTTTATCCACATAAAAACATATTATGTAAAAGTAATATTGACTCTACTAGGACTTACTAAAAACACTATAAGTTTGCTTTGTCTTGTGAATTTGGAAGAACTATACATTACAAAATAATTTGAAAAGTGTCTAGATTAGAAACTTCTAGATTTATTGTTGTAAGTCTTAAACTTACCTAATTAGTATTGTACCTTATTCCTATCAATAAATAAATATTAAATCATATAAATGTCATGACATGTTAAAAAAAATTGAAAAGAAATAAGTAGAGGAAAATACATATAGAAGTTTGGAAGGAGAGAAAAGAAAGGAAAGAAGGTAAAAAAGAAAGAAAGAATGCAGGAAAGAGAGAAGGTAAGAAGGAAAGAAAAAAAAAAGGAAAAAAAAATAAAGAAAGAAA
>Ga0209700_102707_pt1 | contig 35387 bp, 22 predicted proteins | sample SiratroredBW_FD_187528 | JGI IMG/M metagenome (GOLD analysis project Ga0209700, IMG submission 187528) | Root nodule microbial communities of legume samples collected from California, USA - Siratro red BW (SPAdes) (version 2) | ecosystem: Host-associated > Plants > Roots > Nodule | place: USA...
TTTAATTTTTTTATTTATTTTTTATATTTTATATATATATATATATATATATATATATATTTTTTTTTTTATTTGGACAAACAATTTGACTTAATATAGTTGATCTAATAAGTATTAATTTTTTTTAGAATGTTTTTATCCATGTAACATTTTAAATATATAATAATAGGTAAACAGAATTTAAGGAAAATAAGGAAAGAATCAAAATTTTAAAGTATAATAATAAAAAAATTAAATAAGTTATAAATTAAAAGGTATAGACTAAGTAAAGTAACTTGTAATTTATATACAAAAAGCATAAAAAATGAGATACCAAACACTTTGATAATGATTAAATTAATTTTATCTTAATTATTGTCCAAAAAATTAATTATCTTAATTATTCCAGAGGCCACTACAAAAAAAAAAATTGATTTTCGATAACAATCAAAACAGACCGCTTTTAATTGACATTTGATAATGGAATGATTTAAGATTTTCATTTACATTATTTCAATATTCAATAGCCTTTTATTAAGAATATGATCTATAAATTTTAATAAAATGTATATTATTTAATTTAAAACTTGCTGATAAGGAGATGAAAAAGTATCTAATTTTTCTCCTTATAAATTATATATAAAATTATTTTAAAGGAAAAACTTTTCAAATAATTTCTTAAATGGACAGAAATGCCTAGACTATCAATGGAAAGAAGAAAAAAAAAAACAGAGATACAGAAACAGATACTCTGAAATATATTTAGTTCATATCTGAAAAAAAAAATTACTGAAATAAAATTTGCAGCTAACATAATGTACACTCATTATACTGATAATGTGAAGCTGAGGTGTAACTGATGCAGTTTTCAAACTTAATAGACAACACAACTAACATAGTCATCACCATTTACACAGGCAAGGTTGGGGACATAACCCGATTATGATTATTGATTTCATTATATGAGGGGCAAAGAAGAGGCCACCAGTAAAAGAATTGTGAAAATGGGTGCTATCTAGCAAACAGTAGTTTGAATATAATCAAATCAAAATCGAAGATTCAAACCAGACAACTAACAACATGCCTTTCAATAATCACTATATTTTTTTATTGTCAGGTAAACAGTGTTTTTAAGCGTATTTTTCACAGCAAAACCTATGGTTTAAGACTTGCATGATCGCCAACAGTTCAAGGGATGATTATATTCATAAATTTCCTCTTTGCAAATGCCAGCCACCATTTATTTGGAGTGCCATTAGGTCTGTATGCAACACTTAATAACCTCCCACTTGTTTCTTCCCTTATCTGCTTCAAATAATTTCTGAATAATTCTGCATTGTTGAGATCACAAGGCTTAAATACAGGAATATGAACATAAATAAATATATGTATGTGTGTGTAGTCTGTAAAAAAGGTTGAGTAAATTGCAACTGCATCAGATAGGGTAAGCAAAACGATTTATAAAAGTTCAATCTAAGCTAGTATGCGCAATTTAAATTCTCAATATGTGAACAATGTTCTAGTCATCAATCATGTAAAGCAATGGCAATTGCAGAGAAACATAGATTACGTCCATATTAAATGAGCTTCAACACACTGTTGGGACAATGATAGATCATTAGCTCTTGAAAAAATATGTAAAGTCGCTTGACTTGACTCTTAAAAAGGCTCAACGACAAATATATACAAGGAAATAAAAAACCTACATATATTGGTATAAATACAAGCTGAAAATTCCTCAGATGCAGAAAGTAACACATCTGACGTTTCTATTCTAACGAATTTTTTACACATCAAGGGAGTCCAGATTACAGTCTATCTTATAAAGTATGCTATTTCTGTTTCTTTTAGTTGGAATCCAAGCAGTAGTGAAGCTGAACAACACTGCAAATTTGGATTACAGCAGCCATATAAAGTCACTTAATAGTTAGTAAAGTTGGTTGTTTAAAATGAACCTCTCTGAATAACAGTCTTCCAGACTTGAGTCATCTCATCAGATCTCTGAGGACATTTGGTATCACTTCAATAAATGTTTGTATTCTGGGAGTTATCTTACGATATACCAATCTAGTTTCATGGCTAGAGTTATACCTGCATCCTTACTTTCAGAAGGCTTATGAGGAATGAAAATACTCGAATAGTTCATTATTTGCCAAAGACTAGACTTTACTTGTTGGGTGTGTACTCAAAATTCATAAAGATTAAGCTTTGATACAATTTCTTGTCTTTAAAACAATGCTACCCCAACATTGAGGCACAGACACGCTCATTTGGTCATGTGAGTTTAAAGTAAACTAAGCCAACAAATGTGAAAACGGTGTCAAATCTTGGGTAAGCAATTAATTACAATACAATGATTAAGGAATTATTCAAATACAGTTCTACTGACTATTGTCCTAAGTGCAATGGCCAAGGAATCAATAAACAGCTATTTTATTGCAAATCACAGTGGAGATTTGTTAATAACATTAACCACAGTCATACTTCTGAAAAAAAGCTTTCCACTTTTGAATCCTTGACTATTACCTTGGAGGCGGGCACCAATTAAATAACTACTTAAACAATTATATGTTATGATTAAACTAAGCTTATGCGTCTAGTTATAAGAGCATCAAGGTGAAAGAATAGTGATCACAGGATTCACCTGCTTCCTTGTGTGATTGAGGAAGGGGGAAAAGGCCCGCAAATGGAAAACCAGACTCTCCAGGGACAGGAACCTTTTCGAGACCCAAGTTGATGATTGCCTTGGTTCCTTCAGCCAAGGTTCTGCAACCTTCAAGCCTCTTGAGAGCGATGTTGATGTAAAAGGTCAAGTATATGAGAAGCTTATCAGCAGGGCTCTTGATATCAAAGTTTCTGAAAAACACATTGGCCCGAAAGAAGGTGATGGCTTCATCCACAATATCAGTTGTATCTGTACCACACATCACAGTTAAAGCATATCCCACATTCAGAAAACACAAAAAACAGAACAGAACAAAAAGCAATAGAAAAACCTTGATCTGAAACAGGAGCTGGTCCCTTGATGTGGCTCTTGAGAGGAAGAAGAGGACACCCACAAGCTCTACTCACTCCATCTTCATTCACAAAACTAGAGTGATAAACCTTTCCATAGATAACAACAATCATATTCAATTGGGAATCAAAAATTGACAACGCCCAAAATTATGAATTTTGAATAAGCACGAATTGAATTGAATTGAATTGAATCCCCGTACCATGACTATTGTGGCCACGATAAGAACAAGGATTGCTCAGAAGATTTCAATTGCAACCCCAAATGCTTCTGTAAATGAAGGAAAACAAATCAATTCAAGTATGTAAATATGTAATTGTTTGGAATGAGTTGGAGGAATTGATGAATTTATACCAAAACGACCGAAAGTCGAAGTAAATTGGATAATTAAGATGCCAAATTTGTTAGGTGATGTGAAATCAAAATTGTGGAAAAAGTAACAATGTATGGGAATGGGATCTGAGAATAATGACAGTGACTTAGTTTATCTCTTTATTACATTGCCAACAACACTTAAGAGACAAGTAAACAGAACCTTGGTACTCTATGCGGGCCAGTCTTTCACTATAAGCCCAAACTTGCTCAGCCCATACTAAGGGCTATGCATTCTGCACCGCATAAATTTAAATTGCACCCTCGTAGGATATATAAAAAGACCAATTATTCCTTCCTTATATTTAAATTCAAGCCTATCTTTTCTTCTCTCCCATCTCTTCTTCTTCTATCTGCAGTTCTATCTGCACTACACCCTTACTTTAAATGTGATTCAATTATTTTATACTAATTTTAAATGGTGCAAGAAAAAAATTTAATTATTATTTTTTATATTACATATAATTTTAATGTGTTATAACTATTACTTTTAATGCTATAAAACCTGTTTTATTATTATTTAGATAAAAAATATGTGTTAATGTTATATAAAAAATAATTATACAAATTTATAATACTGCAATTGATATATAGAAAATAAATTATAAGTGTCTACTTAAATTAAAATTATTTTTTAACAAAAAGAAATTTACAAATTAAATTATTGCATGAAAAGGCTAAGCGTTAAACTAATATTGTGTAATTACCTTATTTACATTAAATAATAAATATATTACTTGATCAAATTAAGCACCTAAAATACGTTGTAGAAACTTGTTTCAGTATTGTATAAAAAGATTTTGTTACAAAAAAAAAAGGTATAAAAAAATTACATTAGCTGGTAATGTTATAATAAATTAATAAGTTTTTTTTTCGTAGTCCTTTTCTTTTGCAATGGGTGGAAGTGAGAGCATACACACAATGGAATTAATTTCTATTATGTACACCTTGATGATGAAATTTTTTCATGAATTAAAATGTCTTAATTTTCAAATACTTTATTATTATTATTATTATAAATAACTATATTTTTTATCTGTACTAATCAAAATCAATTGTGAGTTTTTTTAAGTACTAATATTACACCTATTAACTTTAAGAGGTGAGTTTAACCTCCACATGATTAACACCTTCGAATTATATTTTACATTTTTTTTATTCACAAATATGTTATTTAAAAAATAACCTTTTTCTTTGAGAGAGATTAATAAAGAGGGGTTGGTATGAGATTTATAATTATGCATGTTGCTTTAACCTTACTACACATGGGTTCTTATCAAACTATAGTGCATTGTATTATTATTAGCCACTTGCCTTTACGAGGATAGAGACATCAAGATTACTTATATTTCTGAGTAATCATTTCTTGAATTCTAAAATCTAATTGCAAATCTAAAATATCTCTTATCTACCTATCTTGCTGCTAGAAGTAATCTCCAATCCATTTATACCAATTTAAAATCATTCCAATGCAATTTTTTTTTTCTTTTCTTGACACTGATGGCTTGTACGTTTTTTGAGGGAAATGAGAAGGTGTCAAAGACAATATTTTTCAGATAAAAAAATAAAGATTATATTTTAGAAACAGTATAATTAATTATGAGTCTTACATAATCAACTATAAAAATCTACAGATAAAAAATTTGTTTTTTATAAAATAGTTAATCAATTATGTATAATTGACAATGGATTATATGGACCAAAATCTAGTAAATTGTTATGTAACGTGCATTCATAAATAATAATGTAAATTTTGAATATCTTTATATATTTTTTGTATTCAATGGGACAAAATCAATTATGAAAACATCCACGCTGCAAACTAAACATCGTTTCTAAATTCCACGTTAGGTTCTTGCTTTGAAAATGAAAATAAAGATACTGTATAATTGAAGGGTATAATATTCATCTGATAGCAAATCCAATTCTTCTTCTTCTTTTTTTCATCAAATTGTGTCTTTTGGTTAATCTTTTACTATAATTATTTTCTTTTCTTTCCCTTTTCATCTATTTAATTTCTTTCACGTCATTGAAAATAAGTTGTTATCTCTTCTACTTATATTATTATAATAATACAATTCATACCAAATCATTTTAATAAATATAGTTGATGGGGGTAATGAGGAATACACCCCCATTGTATTCCTTTCTCTATATTTATTTTATTTTCTCCTTAAGTATTTTGATTGTGTCACGACTATGGGTCCTACCACATTGTGATATGATATTCAACTAGCTCTCAACTATGAATTGATTAACTCTTAACTCTCTTTATGAGTTTAATTATATTTATTTCAGAAAAATAATATGTGTACACCTAAGAAAAAAAACTTATATAAATATCATAGATAATACTATGTGATAAAGTAAATAGAAATGTTGATTATTAATTAGGTTATTTTAAACTGGATGTTTTACTTTATAATCACTTATTTTTTTGTCTAACTATATTTACATTATTTCCTTACCTCTGGAGACATGTATTGTCTCCTTGATCGAGAGGATCATGAAAAGATGAAAAACTGAAAGAGAAAGAAAAAGAAAAGTTAAAGTTGAACCGATTTACTTTGGAAGAGATAAAGTTAGAATCACCATGGTTTGACACCTACATTTTTCTCTACATTCAAGTTATAACTTTATAAATTATTATTTTATTAAAACATTTTATTTTAAATCTATTATTAGCATTATTTCAATAATATTTTATCATAGAAAACAGTTGAATGTAGGTAAAAAAGAAGAAGTGAGGGCCAAAGAATATTCTTTTCACAAAGTTAAATTGTACTTTTAAATACAACTTATTGATATAGGTAATATTTTTCAAAATCAACCTATTTTAGTAATTTTTAAGAAATTATATTAATACATTTTTTTAATAAAATAAAGATATCATCATTTGTTTGACGATATGTTTCTTTCTTATTTTTCTTTTGTTGCTGGCTCCAGTAATGCAGATCTCAGAAACTATATCTTTAGTGTGTGTGTGGAAAATTCATGCTTAACATATATGAATTTATTTAACTATAACTTACTTTCAATAACTTTCTATTGCAATATATTACTTTTTTTACTGAATATGTTTTTAATTAAAATTGATAAATCTGTTAAAATTAAATAGCATATAAAATATAAAGTTAATATATGTATAAAAAAATATGTTTTAAGAAACAAAATTTATGTTGAAAAGAAATAGAGTTGTTATATGTATAGATGGTGATGATCTGTTAATAAATTTAACTCCATATATTTATGTTACAAATAAAAATCCATTAATTAAAATTGTTGTGGGTGATAAAAAAATAAATATAAAATTTATGTTTAGAAATATCAATTGAAAAAAAAAAATATAAAACAGGATCTGTGTTAGATGCAAAAAAAAAAGAGAAATATTTGAATTGATAAATCGGAAAATTTTAAAATGGTTTAAAAAAATATTAGTTTATTACAGATTCAAAATATTTCTAAATTAATATTAATTAATTAATAAAAAATAGTTTATATAAGTTACACTATAAAAATATAAATTTAAATAAAATTAATCTCTTTAAAAAAAATAATTCTATACATTTAAAACTAATGATCACTTGATTTAAAAGAAATATTCAAATTAAAACTATAACGATAGATAGCAAATAAATATCATGGTATTCCTACTAATCATAATCATCGTTATTGCAATTACGTTATTCTGTACACAGGACAACCAAGTTATGTACATATTAGAGCTGGAAAACATGTGATACATTTATTAGGATCCAGATGCAGAATATAGAATGCACGTCTATAATAGCTGGCTGTTTTTAATGTGATTCCAACATTTTCATGCTTATAATAAAAATATAATTTCATTTATTTCAAGTCAAGCTAAATGAGTTATGCTTCTTAAAATTGAAAATCTACACCCATGCATATATCTTGTTTACACCTTATTTTACGGTTTTTTTTTTTAATCAAGAACCACGACAAATCTAACAATCCTAGTTAAGCACGATTATGATTTTGCTTATGGAATGTTCTTTTCTTTCAAAGTTCTTTAAATTTGGGCCTAGATCAAGTGCATCATTGACTTAATTTGTTGGAATGTTTATAGAAATTTTATATTTTTAAAAGCATATAACCATAAACAATTTATATCGCACAGAAAATGGACCGCATTGAAAAAAATAAATCATTAGACTGAAATGTACTGTAGAATACAAACATTCTTGGAGTTACAGGCAAACCATCTCCTCACAACCAGACAAACATACTTGTTTACCACAATTGAATCTTAGGTAGTTAAACCAAGCCAGAGATAAAGAATGATATAATAATCAATAGAGCTAACTGTACAAGTCAATTCTAATGGAGAAAGCTACCGTGAAAGAAGCACAAACAATAAATTAGATTAGGCTAGTAAACGACGAGGTCAACAAGTATGGAAAATTTGCTGGCTCTCGTTGCTGAGCAAGTTCATGAATGTCCCTCACGATGTCAAACACCGCCTCTGGTTGTGCTAATTTTAGTGCTTTCTCTGACATTGTTTTCAGCTCGTCTGATTTTGTCGTGAACCATTCCGCCACAATTTTTGCTGTTTCCTTAGAACTACGCGTGAAGACACCAGCTCCATTGTCTACCACGTATGGCACATTACCCTTCTCCTGTCGTTACCACAATCACAGTTCAGAATCAATATGGAATAGTAGAAATAATAAAAGAAAAAACTCATGAATTGCAATTTATAAACTCTCACCTGTCCTGGGATATAATCGTTGAGAATTATGGGAAGCCCTCTGATCAATGCTTCTGCAATTGTACCAGGTCCAGCCTGAAAATTTCAACCAACCAATGAGCCTACATGGTAATAAAATATGAAGGATGACATGAAGAGAACATTGCTATAACTTACTTTTGTTATGATGCAGTCACAGGCTCCCATCCATTTGGCCATCTGCTTCTCAAATCCTCTAACCTGCAAAATCAAGAAACAAAGTTTCAGTGAGTGGCACTCCATTATGCTCTTCTGCATGCTGTGCCAAAACCAAGAAGCAACTTACCTTAACTGGAATCTTCCACTGGAGAGTTTCAAGGGTAGATACTAAATTCTTATTACGACCACATATGATGACTAACTGCCCAATTGGTTTGTCAGCTTCTTTGTCGTAAAGTGATTCTCCCAGAGCCTTTGCAGTTTTCTTGACAGGACCCATTCCTTCGCCACCCCCCATCAGCAAAACTGCTGGCAAGGTCTGATCCAACCCGAGTTCTTCTCTTAATTGATCCTATAGTAAAAGACAGAGTCAGCACCAACAATGAAAGAAAATCTGCACCTTTAACTTTAACATTAACATGCATACCTTCACAAGAACCGCCCTGGCAAAAGAAGGCCTGATGGGTAAGCCAAAAACGCGGATTTGAGATTCCTCAAGGCCATCCAGAGAGGCTTTCTTGGCCACCTCTTTTGAAGGGCAGTAACATCTATTCACCCAAGGATGAAACCTGGAAATAGCTTGAAACTATGAGTAAGGGTGTAAAAGTTGATTAATGAAATGCAATTCAAAGCAAGAAAAAAAAAACTGCAAAATTAAATTTTACCAAGTGGGATGGCAGGTACTAAGGTCCGTGATCACTGTGACAAAAACCACTTTATTCTGCAAACCTTGCCACTTCAAAACCCACAACGGAATATGCTGCATCAAGGGATGGACACTGATGATGATATCTGGCTTGTACTCCATCAACCCCGCCTCCACCTCCCTGAGAAAAAGAGAGTGCAGAAGCAATTATAAATAAGAACACAACGAACGTAAAAAAGTCTTTTACAGCTGCAGGGTAAAGGGGAATGATCATTATTGCAATGCCAAGTTGTCCATAATAAAGACATCTTCCCTTTTCACCATTAAGATTACTTATAAAAGCTAACCATAACAAGAGAAGTATGGGAATAGGAAGGTACCTGGCATAGTATGCAGCAATGGCAGCCAAATACACAGAGTGAATCCATCTAGGAGAAGTACTATGAAACGCCACATTCCATAACTGCACATGCTTAACCATGAATTTATATTGCCCCTCCATGTCATTCAACGGCCACCCAGTGTATTCCTTCCAAACATCCTTAACAAAAATCTGAAAATTGAGAAGTTTAGTTAGACCAGCAACGAAAGATAAGTGAATCAGAAACTTCCTATTGCCACGAAGTTCTATCTTTTCCCAAAAAAAAAATGCGCAGATAACTCCAAGAAAAAAAAATTGAAACGTAGCGACAAAGTCCATGTGTGACCATAGTGCAAGACATGACAAAAAGTAAGGGTACAGATACCGGAACTAATCCAAAAACAGTCAGAGATTTGATTATGATCTGTTTAATTTGATTTATGAACTAAATAAACTGAATTATAATGTTTCGTCTTATTATATAATCCATGATCTGGGTTCAGAGATATTATTAAATTCACATAATTAAGTTTAATTAATTCTATATTAATCTCCTTTTTTGTATAAACTAAATAAAAAATTTAAAATAACTGTAATTATAAAACAAATTGAGTTAATGAATCCAAATGAAGTTTAACTATAAGAAATGTTCATGTTAAACTTTGAAACCAAATTCCATCAAAAAAATAACTCATAAAAAACACAAAAACATCTCAGACCCGGTATTCCATCAATGTTCACACAAATTTTTTTTTTGAAAACATGAACAAAGGAAGCAAGACCAGAGCAGAAGAAGCAAGAAAGGTGAATTAAGGAAATGCGAAGGGAGCGATAAGATTACCCGGTATTCGTCACCGAATTCAATTTGAAAGGCGTCACGGATGGCTTCAGCGGAGGCTCTGTGACCGCCACCGGTGTCGCTCATGAGAATCAGCACGTTTTTGGTCCTTTCAGCGCCAATCTCCATGAGTTCCATGCCTCCCTCGCTGTCATCGTCGCGAGCTTCACTGCCACGCTTCTTCTGGCTGATACTCCCATTGTAGTACCCTCCGAAGACCTTCTCCGCCATGGACTTTCTCGGCGAGGCCGCAACGGAAACCTCCATGTGTCCAAACAAAGAAACAAGGACTCAGCTAACGGTCAAACCTGTTCCCGCCAACGGAACTTGCCGGGCTTCACCGGCGGAGAGAGGAAGAGGGAGAGTGGCAGTGAGTGTTGTTAGGGAAGAGAGAGAGAGAGAGAGAGAGAGAGAGAGGAGAAGGAATTAACGCTTGGTGTAGATTTGGCGAAATTGGAGGGTGGCTGAGAGGCTTGTAACCTTAGTGCCTTTGTCTGATGTTATAATAATAATGGTAGAGAAGGGTATTGGAATTATGCCATCGAATTTTTGGCATCAGCACATGATAGTTGTTGTATTTACCTCTCCTCACCGAATGTTCTGTTCGCAAGATTCGAATCTTGGTCTTGTTTCAAACACCACTTTATCATTGGTCGTTAAATATCTGTTATTGCACGCCACACACTATTATTAGCTCTTATCACACTATCTTAATCTAATTAAATTCTATTAATTTTTTTACAAATTATAAAAATTAAAAAATAATGCATTAATTTCTTTTGTAGTCTATATTTAACTTATATATCAGAGTCTCTGAAAGAGTTAAATGAGAATAAAGAGAAATAGCTGAAAGAGAAATTGTGGAGCAATAATTGGTGTGTTTGATGCGTTTATTGTTGTCATTTCGATCTCAGTTGAAAATTACGGCCTTTATGTTTTCTAGTTGATCTCAGTTGAAAATTACGGCCTTTATGTTTTCTAGTTGATTGGTTGTTGAAAAGATGTGGTTGGACTGTTTTGCCCTCCATGTCTTATGCCTTGTAAGCAAGGAGCTGGTGGTTCCCGTTTGCTTCTACGGGAACTGAACGGTAAATTTCGCATCAACGTAAGTCTTAACCTATGCTTGTAAGAGGGGCAATTTTATCTATATTCGGTAAACTAGTTATTGACTTTATTTAGCAATATTTGGCAGTATTTTTTTGTTACTGAAAATAACTGATTTATTATTGTTGAAGGTGTCTGGTTGAGAAGTTACTACTTGAATCACTTCCTATTAATTGTAACTCGTTGTTTACTTTTATTTTGTACAATGTAAATTATCAATTGGTACTGGAGCACATTTCTTTACTCTTTTTTTTTTTCCTCTCTTTTTCACCCTCTGTATTTTTCTTTTCATGGACATGTTTCTATCTCTCTACCATCCTTTACCATATCCACCCTTAGTCTAAATTCCTATTTTATAGAAGAAGCAGAGTGTAAAATAATTATATCCAATTAGAATTTAATAAATATTAAGTTTAATTTATTCTATAATATTTTTATTTTTAGTTATTTAGTTTTATTGGTAGGATAGTGTCAGTTGAAAATAATATTTTCTTAGTCAATTTTAACCTTTAGTCGATGTTTGAATTGTTTGGCAAGTTTTATAAAATTTTTATAATTTTTTTGTCTTATAATTCTTTTTGTTGTTACTTATAACAAAAATAACTTTTAAGTAAAGGAGATTATTTGAAATGATAAATAAATTTGATTATCCGTATGAAATTTCAAATTAACTTTATTGATATTGAAACCTTTAATTTATGATTTGATAGGTTGAATTGATTTTGATTAAGAAAATATCATAAAAAAAATTATTAGCAAAAATTTTGTGATGATGAAATTGAAATCTATACGAATGACATTAGGTTTGAAAATTTTAATCAAGTTTGTACAGTTGAGATTATTTGTGATTTAGTAAAAGTACATGTTACCTTAGTAATAAATAGTAAATTAATGTCACTCAACAACATCACCAGTATAGTATTTTAATGATTAAATGAAAAATATCTAAAACTATCAATCAGAACTTTGTCCTGCCATCTTTGTTTTAATAATAACCAACGGATACTAAGTTCATTATTCCAAATGAGAGAATTTATAATGTAGATAATTTTGAGAGTTAAAAGGATAAAAAATCTAAAAGAACTCCAAGATAAAAAAATCTCTTTAATAGCTATAGACTATATTTTATTTAGACTTAAATATAAATAAAAATTATGTTTTATTAAATATAAATAAAAAATTATGTCCTGTTAATAAATATAAATTACATCTAATGTTATTGTTTTTAAAATATTTATATGTTCAAGTTTTTTGAAAAGCAAATGTAACTCTCCCAAATATTTCTTAAGTTTGCTTTGGGTCTTTCAAAATAAAAATTTAAAAAATATTTATTTTAATTTTTCAACCGTAAATATCATTAAAAAGTTGATCATTTAAAGAATAATTTATACAAAAATGTAAAATACCAAAATAAAATTATAAAAAAAATTTATTGTTGATAAAATATCATTACAGATAAAATTTTTATGATAATTTACCATCAAATTATTTATAGATAAATTTATTGTCAAATTATTCACCAATAAATTATTATTATTATATTATTAGTATTTTTACCTTTATTATTATTATCACATTATTCTTATTTTTATTTTTATTGTTTTTATTGCCTATAATTATTGATAAATTTGTCTGGTAGATCATTTGAGTTTTTTTATCACTTCAATTTTCTAAACTACGGTAATTAAAAAGATAGATTCAAAATTAAATCACAAAAAACACACTTAACTACATATAATATGTAACACTCTAATTGATATTAAATGATTATTAATTATAAAATTATACTAAATTTGTATTTGTAATAAGATGTTCTTAAAAAACAAATTAATCATATTATTATATATTATATGTTTAACATTTTAAGTCTATGTAATTATTTATAATATATTACAAAAATATATAAATTTTTTATAATAATAAAAGTTTTATATCATAATAAATAACTATCTATATATTTTATATATTCTAAATATATTAAAATTAACTTTTTTGTTAATCAACATTTTAGATAAGATATCTTCAATTTTTTTTAAACAATTTTTGTTTCTACTCGTACAATATATACATAAAAAAAAACACAAAGATGAGTTATGTTTTTATAAACTTTCTTAATAAGTTGAATATATAATATAAAAAATGTGGGCTTATAAGTTAACATACAAGTATAAAATTCAATCTCACTTTATTAAACATTACTTATAACTTACTATAATTATAACTTACTATAAATCTATAAATGTCAAAAAATTGTTTGAGATTAGATATTTTAGTATCTTTTTATTAAAAACATCGATATAATCATAATTTTTCTACAATGATACTAGTCATTCATCGGTTAATAAAATGAGATGAATAATATTACCTAACTTTTACAATACTAGGTAGGTATTAGACAATCCAATTTAGTCAATAAATGTCTTAATAAAGAATACTCTCTATTATAAACTATTTAGATATTCACCTATTTAATTTGATTTTTTTATAATTTAATCATTAATTTCTTAATTCAAGATTAAAAGAATCAGAACCAAATTTAACTAACAATATAAATATAGATAAGAAAAAACATTTTTTCCTTAAACTTTAAAAATTTGAAGTAGCAATAATCAACAGGGAATATACCATGGATTCTGATAAAATTCTACTGCAAATGTTATTGTTATTTATGGCAGTGGAGAATCTATTACATATGTATACTGTATATTTGCAATATATTGTATAATCATATGTATATGGCAGGGGAGATAATAGACAAATAGAGCATTGAAAAGTCAGGCCCAAATCAATTAAAAAGAAGTATTGACGTTAAACTATTTGGAAAACAGTTCACTCAGTCATTACAACTTTGGGATTGCAGCACTCTTTACTTCAGGATTGTATCACTCTTTTTATCAATGACTTACACCACTCTGGATAATTTCTACAGTTCAAAGAATTCAACCAACCAGCAACAGTTCCTTCCTTCTGCTCCATGTAAGAAATAGGAGAATATATGTATTTCATTTTGAACTCTTCTGCTTTTTCCTCGTATGCTTTCATTGACAGCTCTTCATGGCTATCTTTCCATTTCTGGTTATATGAGGTAAAGAAGCACTCGTCCAAATATAATCCAACTTCGGGAGCAATAGGTACGTTAACCTTAACATCCCTGCGTTTAGGAAAACAAAAGTAAAAAAACTGCACCTAACGAAAATCACATGATTTTAAATGTAACCTTATAGATAACACAAACAATAGAAGTTGTACTCACTGCTGCAAGGCTTTATTGATAATTGATTCTGGTGCACAATTTCTCATTACAGACAAAGCCAACCCCACCATCTTTCCAATCTGATGAGGCATGAAACTCTGTCCCACAACCTCACTTTTTTACAAACTCGATGCCCTCAATTACGAAATCTGTGTTAGCATTGAATGAGATGATGTAACGACGAGCAGCAGGGTCCTCTGCTTTTGTTCGGGTCGTGAAGTTATGGAAATTGTGAGTCCCAACAAAATAATTTAAAATCTTATTAAATCTCTCCCTCTCCTTCTCACCATAAGTATTAAAAACAGATAAAAGAAGACAATGAAAGCTTTGTGAAAGATAATACTTCATTAATTATTGCCAAGTACATTGATGATTTGTACAGTTATATCCTAAACATTAATCAAAATCTAAAACATTTTATTGTTATGTAAAACCCTAATTTTGTTGGGTTTGGAACTCTTGGGCTTCTTCTGTCTTTGTTATCCCTCCACAAGCTGGAGGGTCAAATAAGTTTACCAGTCCCAGCTTGGATAGGAAAGTGCTAAAGAGTCATGGAGGAAGAGCTTTAGTAAAAATGTCAATTGACTGGAAGATGAAATGGGAAGTAAGCGCATCAGGCCAGCTTGAGACTTTTCTCGAACCAAATGACAATCAATATCCAAATGTTTGCTTCGTTCATGAAAAATAGGGTTGACAGCGATGCATAGAGCACTTTGGTTGTCACAATAAAGAGCAGGTGGGCGAAAGCAAGGGACCTTTAAATCTTGGAGCAAGTAAGTAAGTCATTATAACTCACAAGTGGTCGAGGCAAAAGCTCGATATTCTGCTTTAGAAGAAGATCTGGAAACAGTGATCTGCTTCTTTGTCTTCCACGAGATGAGAGAACTTCCAATAAAGAAATAGTAGCCTGTGATGGATCGTCGTGAATCAATGCAAGTGCCCCAATCAGCATCACTGAAGCCAGTCAGGTGAATTTGAGAATCACGAGGAAAGAATAATCCTTGTCCTGGATGACCTTTTAAATACTTGATAACTCTCATAGCAGCGGCAAGGTGAGAACGAGTGGGTTTGGACATGAATTGGCTTAATTGTTGAGTTGCAAATGAAATGTCTGGACGAGTGGTGGTCAGATATAACAAGCGCCCAACCAATCGTCGATAGGAGAGAACATCAGTGAGTAATTCACTATCATCCTGATGTAGCCGAAGAGAGTTATCCATGGGTGTAGAGCAAGGCTTGCCACCTGACAATCCTGAGTCACGAATGAGATCAAGACAATATTTACATTGACAAAGATAGATACCAATCTCTGAATGAGCAACTTCAATACCCAAGAAATACTTAAGTATGACAAGATCTTTAATACGAAAATTGGAATGAAGCACGTGCTTAATATGAGTCATCTCATAGTGGAATTACCAGTCAAGATTATGTCATCAACATAGACAATGAGAGCAGTGAAACTAGAATGAGCAGTTTTGACAACTAAACTATGATCAGACTGAGCTTGTTGATACCCACAAGAGAGAAGAAGGATAGATGATTTTTCATACCATTTTCTGCTAGATTGTTTCAACCCATAGAGAGACTTGTGCAATTTGCAGCATTGATGTGTACCAGAGACAGACAAACCTGGTGGAACAGTCATATAAACATCCTCTGAGAGGTCTCCATGTAAGAAGGCATTGTTGACATCAAGTTGTTGTATAGTCCAGCGATGAATGGAAGCAAGAGCAAGTACTACTTGGATAGTGGCCATCTTCACGACAGGAGAGAAAGTCTCGAAGTAATCTATACCCTCTGTTTGAGCAAAACCCTTTGCTACTAAACGAGCTTTGTACCTTTCCACTGAACCATCTGGGTGCCGCTTAATCTTGTAAACCCATTTGCAACTGATGGGTTTGACATTTGGGGGAACATCGACGATAGTCCAGGTATGGTTCAACTCTAATGCCTCTACCAGCTTTCATAGCTTCTTGCCAACAAACATGATGTTTAGCTTCCTGGTAGCTACTTGGTTCGGGATCTGTGGAGAGAGACATAAGGTAGTAAAGGTGAGGGGAAGAGAAGCGACTATATGAAAGAACAGAACTTAGAGGATGAGAACAGTTTGAAGATGAACTGGTTGGTTCTGGAAGAAAGGAATTACAATAGTAGTCAGCAAGATGAGCAGGTGGTCGCGATTCGCGTTGTGATTGTCGTCGTGGAGGAAGTTGAGGAGTTGGGTTTAAGGGTGGACTGGGTGATGGTGTTTCGAATGGGAGTGAAGGTGCTGTGGAATGAGAGGTTGAGGGAGAGTGGATAGTATTATGAATGGGTTGGTTAGCGGCTAGAGATGTCTATGAGCTGAAGGTAAGGTCATAGGCTCTATAAAAAATGGATCTACTGAGGGAGTGATTGGGCCATGAGGGAGAGATAAGGTTGGTGGTGATGTTGGACCAGGATTTTTAAAGGGAAAGGTCATCTCATCAAATTGAAAATTTCTGGAAACAAAGAACTCCTTTGTGTCGAAATCAAAAATAACATATCCTTTAATTCCAGTTTGATACCCAAGAAAAATATCACGTCTGGCTCGTGGATCAAACTTGTGGCAATGAGACACATGTGTAGATGCATAGCATAAGCATCCAGAAACTCTGAGCATAGTGACATCAGGTGATTGTTTAAATAAAAGTTCAAAGGGAGTTTTGTTACCAATGATAGGAGAACGAACCCGATTTATAAGATAAACATCATGTTTAATAGCATATGACCAAAAATGTGTAGGTAAATGAGATTGAAACATTAAAGCTCTTGCCACATTAAGAATATATTGATGTTTACGTTCAACTCTCCCATTTTATTGAGGAGTCTTAACGCAACTGGTTTGGTGCAAAATATCCTTTGAAGCCAGAAAAGATTTCAAACAAAATTCAGGTCCATTATCAGAACGAATGCTTTTGACTTTAATTTCAAATTGAGTTTCAGCAAAATTGATGAAATGTTCCACCTTTGATTGGACCTCGGCTTTGGATTTCAATAAAATGGTCCAAGTATAATGACTGAAATCATCAAGAATGGTTAAGAAATATTTATGACCATGCACAGATTGTTTAGAATAAGGACCCCAAATATCTAAATGAATCAACTCAAAAATTTTGGATGCTTTATTCAAACTAGGTAAATAAGATAATCTTCTTTGCTTAGCTAAATGACAAACATCACATATTTCATCAACATGTCTTGAAATGAAAGGATAAGTTTGACACAAAATGTTCAATCTGTTTCCAGAAAGATGTCTTAATCTAAAATGCCAAAGGTTGGAGGTTGTAATGGGAGTGGCAGCAGTGTGGTTAATAACGACATTGTTGGGTTGTAAGTGAGTACTCATCTTGCTATCTGCTAAGTAATAGAGTCCTTTCCGTAATTTAGCCAAACCAATCACCCTCAATGAGTTCACCTCCTGAATTTTGCAAGAATCAAAGACAAAGGTGAGTGAATAACAAAGAGTAGAAACTAATTTGGAAATGAAAATTAAGTTAAAATGGAAGAATGATACATAGAGAACATTATGAAGATGTGCAGTAACAGTAGTCCCATTAGGGAGATGTATGACAACAGGATCTATTTTTGAGTGAGTTTTAAACCAATGCAAAGATGAAGCCACATGGTCTGTAACTCCGGAATCAATTATCCATGAACTAGAGTGTGATTTTTGTGAGTGTGTGTCAATGGATGAATGATTAACAAGATGTGAAGTGAATGCATGTTGGTGTATGTTACCAGGAGATGGACCAGAACTAGTATGCGGTCCATTTTGTGTTGAGTATGTCATGTTGACTTGATTGGGTTGAGGATTGTCCACGGATCCTGAAAAAGTAGAACCTGACATGTTTTGCAGAAGAGCCATTAGGCTTTGGTATTGGGTTGGAGTGATCCCGAGACCTGACCCATCAGTGATGTTCTTTGGCCCTTGCACTGTGACATTCTCGTGGTCTGGCTTGATGGTAGCATGATTTATAGAAGCAGAATTGGAGGTTTGAGGTCGAGAAACTCGGGGCTTACCAGGATACCAAGGGTGACCAGGAGGATAGCCATGTTTGCCATAGCAAACATCAACAGTGTGCCCAGTTCGTCCACAAAAGGTGCAGAGCTTGCTTGATGAGATCCTACCACCACTTCTCGGAGTACCACCACGACCTCGTCCAAGTGGTGGTCGGCGTTGACGGTCGACAACGTTGATCAAGGTATTAGGCTCTCCAATAATTAGTCCAGAACTCAAGTGTTGTCGCTCCTGTTGTATGACCATATAGAAGACTTTGGTGATTGACACAAAGGATCCATGAGAAGGATCTGAGAACGCACTACTGAGAATCTCTCATCAAGTCCTTTTAGAAACCGAATAATGAAATCTTGTTGGTGATACATACGTGCAGGGCAGTTGCAAGAGGATAAAGGACGATAATTGTCTAGTTCTTCCCACACAGTCTTGAGATTGATGAAATAATCTGTGACGTTTTGAGAGCCCTGTTTAACAGCATATATTTCTTCTTGGAGTTACACGATGCGAAGTAGATCACCTTGAGAAAACCGTTCTCAAAGATCATTCCAAATATCAGCGGCATAATCAAAATAGATGACACTCTGGGCTATAGATTGTGAAACAGAATTCAGCAACCATGAAATAATCAAGTTATTGCAACGCTCCCATGGTGGATATAAAGGACTCTATGTGTCTGGAACAGGAATACTCCCACTAATGAAACCCATTTTATTCTTGGAGATGAGAGCCATTTTGAAAGATCTTTACCAAGAATGATAATTGTTTCCGTTTAAAGGAGGTGTGACACTAATAGAAGAGGGACTCTCACTAAGATGAATATAATAAGGGCTCAATGGGAGTTGGGAATCCTCGGTGGATGAGTGCTCACTAGCCATGGGTACTGTCTAGGGAGGCACAACAGTGGCGTGGGCAGCGGTTGACGGTGAACGGCGCGAGCAGCAGTGAGATCAGCGTTTAGCAGAGGCGCAACAGCGGAGGTACTCACAGACAGAGAGGACTCGAGCAGCAGCGGGGCGCGAGCGGCAGCCGAGCGCAGCGGCGGCCTGGCGCGAGCGGCAGCAGTGTTGTATAGTGGCGTGGATACACAGTGATGGGAGTGAGCGGACGAACAGTTATACGAAGAGTAAGTGGATATCAACAGAGCTCCTGATTAGGAGCTCTGATACCATATTAAAAATAGATAAAAGAAGACAATGAAAGCTTTGTGAAAGATAATACTTCATTAATTTTGTATCAATATCCTCCCATTGACTTGGATCATATATGTTTTTAATATTAGAATCATTTTGTCTTGAAATTTTATTCTTCGACTACCTCTATTGTTATCTTCACCTATATTTATATTGTTATCTTATTCATTCAAAGACGACTCACCTGTATTTTCTAATTCATTTTTTTGTTTATTTTTATAAAGTTATCCATAGTCCCTTTTTGTGATCCAACCAAAAGTTTAACTCTTTTATTTTTTTTAAGTTTTGAATAACCTGATTCAAATCTTCTTATTGACATATTTGTATATTTTTATATAAAATTTAAAATTATAATATATATCACACTGAATATAACTTGTAAGTCTATAAAATGAAACTAAGTTAAAAAAGATAAAATCTGATTGTTAAGACAATGAACTTGATCTTAGTATGTTGTCTTGAAATCTCAAGTCTCCTACTATCTTTCCCATCCTATCATTTGGTAAGTCTTTAAATATAAATTCTAAATTCTAAATTCTCTTCCTTAATTCTGCACAAATTATTTTAATAATAATTAAACAATAATAAAAAATAAAAAAATTGAGATCAATTCATTAATATGATATTATGTTTACCTAATATTGATGCAGTCAAAAGGAGCAAAAGTGAACACAAACTCTTCCTCAGTTAATATACTACTCCAAATCTCCAAATAAAGACACACACATAAATGTATAATATAGAATGATAAAACAAATTTGAAATTCAAAACAAATTAAAATAATACTACAGAAGAACAAAGAGACTTAGGAAGGAAGGAAGGAAGGAAGGAAATAAGTGAAGAAGGAATAAGAGAAGTAGAGTAGTCAGATAATGAAAAGACATATAAAGAAATTATGTTAATCTGTTTGGAATATAGGAAAAAGATAGAAAATTATAAAATTTTGATATGTAGGATTCCTTGACTATTCAATTTATTTTTTAAAACATAGTAAATTTAAAGTCATTCAAAAATATTTATAACACTTAAGATATTTTAAATTTTTAATTAACCTTTTTAGTATAATTTTAAAATTAAATAATTATTTTATTTTATAATAATATATGAGTATTAATTTTTTTTTTATCTTGAGATCTAAAGCAGTTGCTTTACCTATTTGGACCTTGAACACTCTTGAACACATGATGAAAAACATGTAAGCAACACAACACAATCTTTTTTAAAATTATTTTAATCTCAAACACTTAAATTGAGTTTTTATGATCCGACTTAATATTTTATAAGTTATAATAATATGATCGGACTTAATATTTTATAAGTTATAATGATTTAGATGTATCTTGATTTTAGATGTTTTTAAAATTTGAAATATTATTTAATTTATGTCTAATATAAATCTAAATCTAATTCTAACTGCTAAAATAAAATAATGTAAGTATTTTCACTTATGTTTCTTTATATTTTTTTCTTCTTTCACAGATTGAGACATTAATTTTTTAAGAGTTCGAGTTTGTTTTAAAAGATGGATTTGTGTGATAGAGTGTGGAGGGAAGATTTTTGAGAGAATTTGAGTTTGATTATATCAATTTGTACAGATTGATTTGTAAGAAAGGAGTATTTTTTTTTTATCTTCTTTTCAGTAAGAAGATTGGAAGGGAAAGCCACCTAAAAAGCAGGTTAAATACAATTTTAACTTTATTCTTATTTTAAAAAACAAATCAATTACCCTGAAATTAATATATAATTAATTACATATTATAATAATTATATAATATAATAATAAAATATATTAAATAATAAATAATTTTATTATAATTATAAAATATACATAAATATAATATATAATATCTGATTATATATATATAGTTAACAATTATATATATATATATATATATATATATATAATCATATTTAGAAATATAAATATTAAATATTATTAATAAAATAAATTATAATAATAATATAAATGTAATTATATTTTAATAAAAATAATATAATTATTTAAATTAGAATAAATTGTATAATAATAATTTATTATTATAAAATAGTAGTATTATTTTAAATATAATATAAAAAATATTTTTAAAATATCTGATATCATAAATTTTATTTTAGAAATTTAATTAGTTTAGTCTAATAAATTGATTATATTTTATTATAAATTAAATTTCAATTTGAAAGAAATCACATAATTTAATATCTTTATATAATTTTTTAAAAGTTAATAAATTATATTTTATTTATTTTTAATCTTAAGGATATATTTGTAATTTTATATATTAAAAAATTATTAAAATCTTTATTACATCTTTCACATCACTCACAAATTTTCCATTCAAATCCTATCATCTCTTTTAGTCTAAATTACTAAACTTTTCAAAAACCTTCGTTTCAAATCATCTCAAATCTATTTTATCAAAACCACTCCTCAATTCAAACACATTCTAAAAAATTATTTATCTTTTAAATATTATTATTCACTGTAAATATTATTATTCACTTTTAAATTGTCCAAAGAAAAAAAGATAAAAACATAGAGCACAAACAAGTTCTTACCACTCTAACTTAACCATGTGCGAACTTGCATTTTTAGATAAATTTTAAATGAGAAATTTCTTTATATCTAGCTTGTGTTACCTTCAAAATAAATGGGTCTAATTAATAGACTGAATGTACTACCCATAACCCATTGTATCACAAAATATTAAGTCAAGTTCAACTATATAATGGGATCAAACATGTTAAATGAATAAATATGATGATACTTTGTCCTATAATTGATTTTTTTGGGATTTGATTGAACTTAGACTTAACGCATTTAAATGTGTGAATTGGAAGTTAATTTTTTAAGTTGATTTTTGCTTACAGGCTGACCCATGCCGTCCATAAGTTTTGTGGGACAATAGTCTATAAAAATTAAGATTCACTTAAAAGATAGGTTATATGATTTATTTTTATAGTGAATTTATGTGCCTACAAGCCTTAGCGGTTGAGCTCACTCGCATACCTAGCTTTAATTTAGTCAAAAAGTTATTTATCCTTGTTCCTGTCTTTTCATTTCAGCAAAGGAGACTCCTCAATTTTCTCTAAAAATTACTTTCTTGATTAACCCTAAAAATAAAGTATAAAATTATTTTAGAATAGAGCACTTCATGATTGTAATGCATATTTGATGACACCCATCACATTTCTTGACTTTTGTCTGATAAAGAGGTTTTTGGAATAAAAATAAGTCATTGCATTCTTGGTGCTAAGTCTAAATATATACTATTTTAAACAATATTTATGTCTTCCTTCCAACCTTAAAATCTGAATCATTCAATGTTGGAATAAAATTCACTTGAGCTATAACATTTACAACACTAATAATATTGACTAAATAGTGAAAAACACGTTAACATGCTTACAAATAACAAAAAAGTTACATAATCATGTAATACATATATAAAAATGTGAAAATATTTCATATAAATTATTTCCATTGGAAGTATCGTTATGTAAAATCTTAATTTACTATTATGTGATATAACTTTTAAAACATTTTGCAACTTTTGACTACAATTAATATTTTATTTAGTTTATTAAAGTACTTAACAATTAGTTTTATCAAATAATCATATTTATACTATATATTAATGTGAAAACATATTTTATAATTATTTCAAATTTGTCATAATATATATATATATATATATATATATATATATATATATATATATATATATATTATTTGGCTAAATTGCATATTCCTTTAGAATACAATTCGTATAAGCAATCTTCTATTCACATCAAAGTAATTTTCGTTAAAACAAACAGAATGATCAGATGTTAATAATTTGTTTTCTCAGATAAAACCTCTCATTAGATCCAATATTATTCACATAAAAAACTTTATAACTTTTACGTCATTATCATCAAATATGTTTGTCCAAATTATGTCTTTTTTTTTCATCCAACACAATTCACGTAAATATTTTTTTACTAACATTAAAGTAATTTTAATCAAATCCGTTTACAAAATTAAAAAAAAAATGTAAATATACTTGTCAATCAATTTATTTAAAAAAATATCAAACATACAAATACATTGGTATGGTAGGGTCTGGATCCAATTGTCTCCTAGTCATGATTCGAATAAATATGAAAACATTATCATACCAATATATATATTCCAAAAAAGAAAAAATAACACCAAATTATAAAACAAAAACAGAAGTAATTTTATTCAATCAAAACCCAGTTCTTCTAGATCCCAAAAGATGATTCACACAAGGCAGTAAAATCATTGTCTTGAAACAATATTCATGTAAAAAAAGTGAAACAATATAATCAATAATGCTTTGCACATGTAAAATCATGCAATAATCCATAATAAAATGCAAAAAAAAAATTATCCATAAGTTAATTATAATTTAGTGATTTTTTCTTTTAGACGTAGTTTTTCAGAACACACAGAAAAACTTTAGCAGGTGGCGTGAATAAATGAAATTAAAGAAGTGTTTCAGCCATTATATCTTTGAATTTCTAGAATATTTACAATTTCTACATCGTCAAAAAATAGTAAAAGTGTTAAGTTCTTGTGTGTGTGTGTATATAGTGCATTTTTCTGAAACAAAATAATTTTAAAAGAAATCACACACACTACTCTTAATCGACAAATTCTATGAATTATTTTACAAGGTACCATAATTCACCAGCTAGCAACAAAATGACTCATCTTACATTAATTTTGTTATATATCTTCCATAAAACACTGTCATCGACATCAAGTTGTAACATTCATATGATCTTGGAACCATTATTGTCATGGTCTTGTAATAAACCTGCACAGAGGGGACATGGTGGATCACGTAGATCTTCAAATCTAGTTCTTTGCTCCAAACAATTTGCATGGAAAACATGACCACATACTAAAACTGCCACAACTGAAAGCTCATTGGAAGAGATTGAATTTCCCAAAAAGTTAATTTTTTGACTCAGAAGTTTCTCACAGATCCCACAAACCATCTCTGCTTTATTTGATGATATTTCATCCATCCCTAAGCAGCTTGATGGAATTCTCTCTGGCCTTGAAAACAATTTCTCTCTATATTCTGAAAAAAAAAAATTAACAGTTGACAACAAAAGCTTGAATAATCAATTTTCTAAAGTGCTAATACCAAATTAATATAGTTTTTAGAAATATATATAAAGGTTTCCAAAAATTCATTCTTGCCTTGATTTTCAAAGTTTAACATAAACATTTCTTATAGTTAAACCGTTAAGTATCTAAATATGAGTTTAAACTTCACATTGAGTATAAATAAGATTGTTGAGCAACATATAAAAAATAAAACTCATAAATTTAATGTTTTAAGGTTTTGGGTTGAAGGCGGTGTCATTTCTTTATGTGGATTTTGGTTCAGGAGGTTTCAGGCAAGCATGTCCCGTAAATGTGTGAACAACAGTACAAGTGAAAAGTTTGTGAAGTGTGTTTGAGAGAAAGTGTACCAACGTGGAAGGGACTCTCATTTGAAGGAAAGATTGTTAGGTATCCAAGTGTGAGTTTAAGTCCCATATTGAGTAGAAATGAGATTGTTGAGCAATGACTTAAAATTTTGAATTGAATATGATGTTATTATCATATGTAAATTTTGGCTCAGTTCTCATTATTTAAGATTTCTCCTTTCCCTCTCGGATTTTTCCAACAAGATATACATATAGCATTTTGAAATAGACACAAACCTTAACAATACTAATAATTTTGTTATCACCTTGTGCATCATAACAATAATCATTAAGTACACATTTGCATGTTGTTTAGATTGTGAGGAATACCCTTGCCACGTGAAGACGATGCATTTGCATGATTGGTAGAGTTACGTCGAAAATATTGGTGGCCATAATAATGTCGTGTTTGTTTCAAAAATATTGAACGACCAAGACCATGATGATGATGATTTGTCATAGTCGGATGGGTATTAAGTAGCTTCACAGATCTATCTGCTATATCCAATGCAGGTGGCAAATGGACTAAGCCATGATCATCTGAATGTGAAATCTTTTGAAAAAACAAAAGAGAGTAAACAAATAAGATTAATAACATACTTTTGAACACATCTTATCAAACACATTCTCTAATAATAATTAAAATATATTAAAATTACAAAACCAGAACTTAGAGAATAAAATGCATTATTTTAATATGTGATAGAGAAATATATATTATCAATTATCTAAAATGAGATGAAAAAAATTAATGAAGGAACTATGTTGGTGGAGTTTCTCGGAAATATTTTCAGGCATAAATAAAAATAATCATTTCGTGTCTAACCAAGTTTATTCATATATCATCAACTAAGAGTGGTGAAAGAAAATTGGTAATTTACATTAGAGGGATTTCTTAATTTATAAATAAAGAATGAGAAAAACATATTACCTCATTTGACAATAGCTCCATGTTGGAAAATGCATCAAACTATTTTTATAATATTGGCTTTAAAAAAGTGACAAGAACAATTGTTAGTACTGTTACATACATCAAGGATTACAAACTAACACATCCAAAATTATATCATATTCCTAAATACAAAATTGTAACTTCCGTTTTGAAATACTTAATTTAACAAAGGTGTAAAATAATATGTAATGTGATTGGAAGATAACAAAAGAATATGTAGCAATTTGGGATTATAAGATAGCAAAAGAATATGTTTTGCGATTAAGTGTAAAGAAACTCAACTATTACAATAATGTCTATTGTGCTAATGTAAAAAACACTCGTTCAAAGAGATTAAAAGAGATAATTTTCTAATGCAGTTTACAAGGAAAAAGTAAAACATAACATTTGTTCAAAAAAAAAAATATCCAAGAGAAGAAAAAAAAATAGCAAAATAAACTCATCGATATTTTTCTGTCTTGCATTCATTCTTTTAAGATTTAAAGAAAAAATTATTTTTTAAATCAAGAACAATTACCATATAACGTCCTTTAAATTAAATGCATATAGAGAAAACAATAAATTTAAAAAACTAAAATTTAAACTAGCTCAACAATTGATAACATATTGCCCAGTAAAACCTTTCCCCGCTAAAACCCCCCTTCGAGTTAAGGTGAAAACATTATGCAAGCCAATTAGTTTTCCCTAATTGTTTTTTTTTTTTAAGGACAATAAATTAATGTGATAGTAAAAATGGAAATTCCATTAGAAATAAGCTTGGCAGATACATCACATTTTCTCAGGTGTTCATCAATGGAATCTTTTCAAGAAACTCCAGAAAAAAAAAATTTGTTTTGTCCACTTCAATTTTACAATACATTACATTACAATATTATGCTACACCAATTTAAAACGAAAAAGAAAAAGAAAAAGGAAGTAATGAGAAAAAAAAAAAAAAAAAAAAAAAAAAAAAAAAAAAAAAAAAAAAAAAAAAAAAAAAAAAAAAAACATACCCATAGAAGAAGAACACGAATAAGGATGTCAATCCCTTTGAGCCTGGCTAGACTCAGAAAACTGTTTTTATTTTTTCAACAATAATTAATCTTGTAAAAATAGTAAAAGCAAAATATCTAAATGGAGTTTACGGCTTAAAAGACCTCACCAATTATAGAGGGGTTTAACGTTTGCGAAGTGCATATGTGGTTTCACGACGTTAAAGCAAAATAAAAGGTTTTGTGTGTGATGAAAAAAATGAACGATTTATAATATTTTTATAGAAAGTGCATGTGTGTGGACTAGTTTCTAACTTTATTTATAATAAGATGAATAAAAAAGATATATAAACAGGGATGAACCTACGTTATATATATAAAAGGGGCTATGACCCCAGAAAAAAAAAATTGTCTTTATTTTATTTTAAATGTAACCTAAAACTTTGTCCAAATATTAGTTCTTATATACAAATTTTTGGTTTATGGTGTAATAGTTTTTTCTACATTTATATGACTGGTAGTGTGTCTTGTTCACATTTTCAAGTTGTGTTCATGTCAATCTAACTTTGAATTACACTTTCAAATTAAGCACACATGTTGCAATATGTGGGAAATTTATGTTTAAGTCTACAAATTTTGAAAATTGATTTACCTTTTTTTTAACTAGAACCACATATAAATTTGTCTTTAATGTGATCTAACCTATATAATTATTATCAAAAGTCCTAATTTATAAAATTTTTATTATTCCACATAAAAGAAAATAATAAAAGTAGTAATAATATATAAAATAAGACGTATGTATTTTTCCAAAATAATATAATGTATAAATAAATAAAATAAATACAAAATTTTAAAAAATTTATGTATGAGTGTAATTATCTATATTAAGTAAAGCCGTTGCTTCTTACACGATACAAAATGCTCCACGCAATTATAAAATTTTTAATATGTCAATAATATCTTTATTATTTTTATTTTAAAATTTACACATTAAATAATTTTTCTTTTTTTCACATTTGCATAAACATCTTTGTCATATTTTAACAATAATAAAAAGAGGTTGGATGCTGTTAACATATTTACAACTTAATATAATTAGTTTTAAAATTTCAGTTTAATGTATTATTTTTAAATATTTAATTTGTGATAACTAATTTAATGTTACTTGAAAAAATATAGATATTTTTTAATATTTATTAAATTTTTATTATTATTTATGAAAAAGTTGGTTAATATTTATGAGGAAGGATAAAAGTTAAGTACTTTTTACTTTATTCTACTTATTTGTGTACGAAGAACAAAATATTTATAAATCAATTTAAAAAAAAAACATTATTTGTCAAAAATTTATTAAGTACAAAACAACTGCCATTAAGTAAACCTACTTTCTCCCCTCTTTAGTTTTAGCGATATAAATGCAGCCTGTAGTTGGACTATAAATTTCATGCATGTTCAATTGGTGGATTCTGGCAAAGTGAAAATTACTTAAGCTGGGCCTATGGAACAATAAAGGGACAAATTCTTTCTTCACCTCCAAAGAATTTTGTTCACCCCTATAAATATTAAAATTTACTTTTTCTGAATTGTATAATGGAAGTATTTCTTTAAAACAACTTTCAAATTGCATGATTCAAAAATTGAAAATAATTTTTAAAAATTATATTATTAGAAGTTAAAAAAATTAAATTATATAATCTGAAAATTAAAAATAACTTTTAAATTGTATAATTTAAAAAAGATAAAATAGAAATTTTCATATTTATAAGATGCAAAAGAAATCTATAGAGGTGCAGGAAGAATTGGCCCAATAGAGATTGGGCTTTGAGTCGAATCTTGTTACGCTAAAAATGCATTTAGTACTCGACAAAGGGTTTGCTACATGCAAACTCTCCTTTTTACTCTTCTCACCCACTCTTTCTTTTGTGAAATTTTAGACAATACTTAATTAACTTTCCCCTTTTTTAGGTGTAATTAGTTCAGATTGTATAATTAAGATAAGCTACGCCACATAGACTAGTCTTTTGTAAAATATCTTATTAAAAAAAGTTTTCAGATTAACATTTTAAGGAAAGAATAAATTATAAATTAAAATTAGCTTTAAAATAATAATAATAATAATGAGTTATTTTGTAAAAAGATTTGCGTATAAACTTCTTCAGAAAGCTAATCTTATATCTTATAATTTATATGAAAAAGTTTTTCCACAAGTATTTAAAAAAATTAAATGAATTTCTTTGAAGCTAAGATTAACTTAGAACAAATTAATTAGAAATTTGTTTGTTAAGCTTCTCTATAAAAAAATTAGAACAAAAAAATTAAAATTAATTTTCTTATAAACTAAATTTGATATTTTAGTTTTGAGCTTTACTTATCACTCTTAACTAACAATGTGGAAGTCAGGTTAGTTTATTTTTGTACATGACATTCATGTATATTTTTAGTACCTTACTTCTTAAAAAAAAAGATCAGTCTTACTCACTCAACATCTTTTTTATTAGTTTTAACATATCATATTTTCATCAAGTTAACTTGTACTTAATTTTCTCTTTTTACAAATTTATCTTTTCAGATACATTTATCATTGTTCTTAGTCTCAAATTATTGAATACCATATTAGCTTCATTACAAACAAAAAAAAGTCGAATTTATAGCACATCTATTACATATCTAAAATATATAAATAAAATAAAATACATATATATGTACTTCTTCATAAACTTTCAAAATATAAAAATTCTTTACGTACTACTCCACTATTTTGATATGAAATAATAATAGTAATAAAACGACAGAGGTGTCTCTTAAAATATTTTAATATTCATATTCTATGAGAGAAAGAAGATAGAGTAATAGGTGTGTATTATACATGTAATATTGTAAAGAAAAAAAAAAATTCATCACAATATTTGGTAACTAGGTATATAACCATTTTTTTTTTTGTGTGTGTAACAAATGATAATCATAAAATTACAATATATTTTGTATCTAACTACATGATAACATTTGTTATATTTTACTGTTAAGAATAAAAAAATTACAAATATTTTGCATTTAAATATATAAAAACATTTTTTTTATCTTTCTTTGCTATCATATAATAGCTATACTTTATCCTTATATCAATTATATTTTAATTTTTATCAACTAATATGCTAACTTTTCATTTAAATTTAATCATTTATTTGATCTTATTAAATTTTTCAATTTTGTAATCAAATATTATTTTTTTTTAAATTAAAAAAATTATTTGTCTATTTTATACATTCAAAATTAAGTTAGTAATATATTAATCAAATTAAGAGAAAAATCTAACAATATTCTCCATAAAATAATATTATTTTACTTTCAAAAACTATTTAAAAAATACAATATTTTCGTTCCTCTTTTACTACTTCAAGATTAACTATATCCAATAAATTGTATATTAAGCAAAAGTGATCCTTAAGTATGAGGATTGTAGTGTTGAGTTTGATTCCTCCGGAACGGTACTATCTTTACAATAATTATTTTATCTATTAATTTTCCTTAATCGATAATAAAAAAAACCGAGAATAATAAAAATATTAATATAATTGATTATGAATGGTTGACATATTGCTATAGAGACTGTGGAAGACAATCGAAATGCCTATAAGTCAAAAAGAAAAGTTCAAATATGTATTTTCAGAAATTGAAAATATAAGTCAAAAGAAAAAATTAGGAAGGAAATTAAACTCAAAATAAGAATTTGTTCCATAGAAACCGGCTGATGACTGACTATTTAAGCCTTTTCTTCCTAAGATCTCAATTTTTAACTGCACCTCATAATTTTGAAAATAACTAGTTTATCTTTAGTATACGTCATTTCTATATTATCTTCCCCCCCAAAAAAATTAGAAGAAGTATTTTAAAATTTTCATAACATAATTTCTATAATAAAATTTTTGAAATATAATTTCTAATATAAGTTTTTTAGAACGAAAAAATGTATTTTGGAACAAAAAAATTTAGAAAAAAATTTATATATAAACTCTTTTTTATATTTAACTTTTTAAGTCAGGATTTTTAGAACAAGTTTTTAAAATGTATGAAATAATTTTTAAAATAAGTTTTTTAGAATAGAATATTCAGAATAATTTTTTTAAAAATGAGTTATTTTTAGAATAAGTTTCGAATTAAATTTATCATTTTACTTTTTTTTTCTCCTCCAAAAAGTACAGGGGTGAGGAGGCCTTGACTGCAGCAGCGGCGACATGGTACACGGTACAGTGAGAGAAGGTATTTAGGCTTTTAACTGAAGTATGAGGGTGTAGTTAGTAATCACGGAGTGCAGGAATTAAAAGCCCTTTTAAGGGCAAGGCAAATTTCTCTTCTCACAAGCCCTGATCAAATCTCAAAAGTTTATTTCCTAGAATACAGGCCCATAAAAAAACACAACCCTCCTCTTTCAGTATCTATGAAAAACATCTCAGTATCAAATTTAACTCTACACCAAGCTTTTGGCAGCCACCCTTAAGATTCAAAGAACGCCATAAGCAAAAAAGAGAATCGAAAGTGGTGGAAAATTTTCAATAATTTTTTCATATCCTAAAAAGGAAAAGAATAGTCATATCAGATACACCTAACCATGATGATGATAATAATAATAATGAAACCTAACCTAATTAAATGAAAATTTAAAACACAGAATGAGTAACATCTGGTAATGTAATGTAAGAAGTGACAAACAGATGGGAAGGAAGGAAGAAAAAACGGTAAACCCTAGAAACTGAATAGCCTTACACAGATCCAAAATATGCTTTGAAGATGTGGGGTCAAAAGGAAGGATCCAAAAGGTACAAAAGAGAATATCCAATTTTCTACAATCATCATCACAGATTGAAAGCAATTTCGATGTGCCAGGAGTTTGTGAATGTGAACTTGTACAACAATTTCATGAGCTTACGCTCTTAACACTCTGGATTTTATCAGCACATAACCATTCCACAATAATTTGCACAAGAATCTTCTAGAACCACCTATCATAATCAATAACCATACCATATAATAATTCAATGGGTTTGTTTATCTTAAAAACATGTAAGAACTCTGACACGTTTAAGATTACTACTACCACTAGTAGTGTATATATATATAAATAGTTGCCTTTTCTTACACGAACCATATACCAAAACAAAGTTGTGTAAAACAAGATATTTCTTTGTTTTACATTTGTCAAATGTTGTCATCTTGAACCATCCTTGATTAGTCACACATGAATTGAATTTGTATAAACCTAACCCAATCAAATTCAATGCAAATTTAGGTCGCTTTCACACATGAAATTACACTCCAAAGTTAATCCAATGGAACCATTCATAATCGAATTGGGAATTGGGAATTGGGAATTGGTTAAGAATTGTCTGAGACTCGACCAGAATTTATTGAACCTATCTGATGTGATAAATACAAACAAGTAACCACCATGAATGGAATCATTCTGAGTAGATAAGGGTCACATACCCAAAAAAACTCAATGTCCTTTTTGTCCACTCCATTCGATAACTTTGCGACTTTCAAGGGGGAATGCACCATGTCCACACATACTCTTCCAAATGGTGACTACCCACTCAATTTGCAACGTAGAGACAACCAATAATCCCTTCACAACTTCAACAAAAATAATTACAATCCATCTCATTTTTGAAAAATAATTTGTTTTCTACACACAATTTTGAACAAGCAGTTTTCTGACGCAAAGTCTGTGGTTGGTTCTCTCAAAACCAAATCTTATCCCAAAACTTCGTGCCACACCTAAGCAACGCAAAGTGCCATCATCTATTTATTATTTTATCATACCATAACAAAAAAATTCCCCAACTGCAAGTAAAGATACGATTCACTTGCATCGTTTACTTTTTCTCACAGGAAATTAATAGATTTAGTCTTACGTTAAATGATTTTTTTTTACAACAATCCGATGTGGTTTTTATCTCTTCGATTATATTAAGATATTGTGAACTTGCGTGAGATATGTTTCTTTGTTAATTAATTAACTACCGTTTAATTAATAACACACTAAGCATGTTTTGAATGGTTTTCGCATAGGCATTTGGGAGATATTTTAATTTGATTTTGAAGGTCAAGTTGGTGTTGTCAATTCGAGTTCACATATTTGGAAGGAAGTTTGGGAGGAGTATAACGTGTGGAATATCTATTGTCCCTAACAAAAGTGTTTTAATATATTAGCATTATCATTAAGGAAGGGTTCAAAAAATAATTGTGATAAAGTGGTAAAGCAAATTCTTAACTACTATGATTATGTGGTGGAATTAATCTGATTAACTTTGTCGTGCAAATCACAATCCTGTGGGTACCCTTTCTAGATCGATCTGGTTCTTTCCTTTTTTAAAATTTGGAAAAGATGTTCTTCGAAAATGACAATCATACCACAATTATATATAGAGATAGTTATTGCAGGTACAAAAGGTAAACATGCCACTGAATAAATAATGAGAAGATGAGATTAAAATAAATTAATACATTGTTTACAGCAATAAAAGCATAATTATTAGGTTTAGAAGAAAGTGGAAACTAGATGTGAATTTCCTTTTCACCATTACAAATAACATGGTATCGTTTTCAATAATTTTTAGGTAAGTAATTTAATAACATGTTTCGAATTAGGTAACACGTGGATTGAACACAAACCGTACAAATGAGACTTCTGTAGTTATTCTCGGTTAAACAAAGTCCACTAACTTATAATATATGATATCTAACAATTATGCGAATATAAAATTATTAGGAAATTGAAGACTTTATTTTTCGTATTAATATATCATTCAATTGTTAATAAAAATATTAATTTATTTATCAGGATAAAATGTACCTTAAATAAAAAAGTAATTGATTTTATTATTACTTATAAGTAAGTTTTATTAGCAATTAAATGATATATTAATAGTATATTAAAATTACAGTATTATGAGTTTCATGGATCAAAATTAACCGTCTATATTCCATCTACCCTCCCTAATTACTGGTCACTACTGTGATCATGAACCATTATGTTTGCTTTGAATGAGAAAAAAATGATGGCACAATTAGAGTACTTATTATTTTTTAATTTTTTTACTTAATTTTGAATTTATTGCTGAAATTATAGAATTAGATTATAATTGCAATTAAATCTCTCCTAAAAAATCATAATAAAATTTTATCTTAATAAGATATCCACACTCTAAAAAAATCATTTTTATGAAATATTTTACTTTATTTAAATATATATATATATATATATATATAGAGAGAGAGAGAGAGAGAGAGAGAGATTATTTATTTATAATAAATTTTAATCTAATGTTATTAGTTTATTAAAATTATTATTGAAATTTATATTCAATATGTATTCTAAATAATATAATTATATTTAAATATTTATTTAAAATTTATTTTTAATCAAATATAGTTTTTTTAATAGTTCTCTAAAACATCAAAATTACAATAGAGATATATTGAATTTTTAATTCATTCTAATTTAAAATATAAAGTATTATTATTTTTATCAATATTTTGTTAAATAATAAATAGTATATTTTTTTTCATAGTTTTTGTAAACGACTACTATACTCGTAACGTAATTAAGTAAAAAATTGTATAACTGTTTATTATACAACTATTTATGAAAACTAATGAATATTTTAAACAATTAAAATATAAATTATTAAAAAAATTAAAATTAAGATTATTAAAAAATCAATTAAAATATAAATATATATTAGAAACATTAAAGTTTTAATAAATTCATAACATCATATTAAACTTTTATATTTAATAATTGTAAATAATATCAATTATAATGTCAATGTTATAAATAAGTATATCCAAACATATTTAATTATAATATTATTATCATTAAAATTTACAGTAATTATATTTAATTAAAATGTATATGGTTTCTAAAATAAAGTAGGATTTTTTGTAAAAATTATTTTTTTCTAAATTTGGAATATCTCGTAAGGAAAATTTTATAATATTATTATTCATCTTCAATTAATTATTAAACATATATTAATAAAGAATAGATGCATTAATGCAATACTATCATTTGCTACCAGAGAATTAAGTGTGCATCTATGACCTAATTGAATGATTAATTTGAAATAAAATGGAAAATTCAAATTAAGAATAGGTCATTACACTTACTATTAGAATGAGATATCCCTACTCACTCATAGTATATATATATATATATATATATATATATATATATATATATATATATATATATATATATATATAT
>Ga0209700_102708_pt1 | contig 35367 bp, 19 predicted proteins | sample SiratroredBW_FD_187528 | JGI IMG/M metagenome (GOLD analysis project Ga0209700, IMG submission 187528) | Root nodule microbial communities of legume samples collected from California, USA - Siratro red BW (SPAdes) (version 2) | ecosystem: Host-associated > Plants > Roots > Nodule | place: USA...
ATATATATATATATATATATATATATATATATATATATATATATATATATATATATATATATATATATATGATTCTATATTAGGAACAATTAATTATATATTGTAAAAATTTTATGTAACAAAATGTAACAAGAACTGTATGATGCAAAATAGCCAATTTTCACTGTTTATAATGGAATTAAATTAATCCTAAATTAATTTGTGATGCATCTCGAATTGAAATAATCATGTATTGTAATACTCTAGAAAATAGCTATAGAACAAAAACTAACCTAGAATTTAATTTTAGAGATAAATAAGATAATACCTATTTTTTTAACAGAAAAGTTGTTTAAGTAAATAAAAGATAGTTATTTACTTTTTATTTTTATAACAACCACAACTCTCTCTGAGAAGATATTCTATCTCTCTAAGAAGATAGAGGTAAGAGAAGCTAGGAATCTAGGGATGTCCTCTGATTGTCAATCCGATAACCTATGAGATCCCAAATCTAGAAAGAAGGTGGAAAACTTTAAAGAGAAATTGTTTGAGAGATGGTGATTTTCATAAAAATGAAACTGTATATTTTCTTAAAGAAAGAGAGAGATTTGGTAGTTTTTATAAACAAAATATCTTTTTAAAGATAATTGGTGGTTTTTATTAAAATAAAACATAATATCTTCTTAGGGAGAGAGTTGATAGCTTTTATCAAAATAAAACAGAATATCTCCTTAGAGAAATAGAATATATCTCTCTCAGAATATATTTTATCTCTCTAAGCAAATATTCTGTTTTATTTTTATAAAAACTATCAACTCTCTTCCTAAGAAGATATTATGTTTTATTCTAATAAAAACCACCAATTATCTCTAAGAAGATATTCTGTTTATCAACACTACCAAATCTCTCTCTATATAGAGGTAAGGAAGGCTGGTTTGATTGTTTTTCATAAATATTGTAATTATTTGTTTATTAATGAATTGGATAAATTTTTATGTATTGTATGATATAGTATCAATGTTTGTGAATGATGTGGTGTGTGATCAAGACATAGTATCCTCAGGAAATGAGATGCCCGTGTTGAGATTATTAGGATGTGCATTGTTAGGGATTGAGAGAGATAATATCTTCTGAGGGAGAGAGTTGGTGGTTGTTATAAAAATAAAAAGTAAATAAGTATCTTTTATTTACTTAAACAACTATTCTATTAAAAAAATAGGTATTATCTTATTTATTTCTAAAACTAAATTATAGGTTAGTTCTTGTTCTATAGCTATTTTATAGGATATTACATGTATAATTTTTGTTGTTGTTGGACATAAATTTAATTCATGAAGCCCAATCTCATGCAAGCAGTATAAAGGAATTGCTTTGACTTATTCTCATATAATATCAACTGTTATAATAGCAAAGTACTCTTCAAATCATGACTAGTTTATGAATTTGAAATTTCTCCAAATTTTTCAGAAATTCCATAATATTTAAATGAGTAGTTATACTTTGACAACTACACGTGCCACACACCCATTTTACAATCTTACATGGCGCTGATGTGGCCAAGATAAATAATGTGTAAAAAAATTTCAGTGTGACACTGAGAGTCATTTTTAGGATTTACATGTTTGGGGTTTTATCTAGAACGCTTCCCAGCATATTCCATCAAGGGTTGAGAAGCAATGAGTTAGAATCTCAGATCTCCTGAATCTCGCCAATGCTGTCACCGCTGCTTCTGTCGCCGCCGCATTGAGCCCACTGTCACCTTAATGTTTGGTAGTATGCAAAAAAATACCATCGCTCGCCACCGTCGATGGTCTCCCATTGTCGGTCACAGAAATCTCCCTTATGCAAATAGGTGTACTAGACTCCTATCACATTTCAAATTTTAAATTTAGATACTTAAAATCCAATTATTCCCTTTCATAACAAAATACCCTAAATGTCCTTAAAAATAAAAAGTCTCTTTTATCCTTATCCACATGTACAATTATATTACTTCAGCAGTTGACATCTGGTTGTATGTAGGTTGTCAAAACAAAATTTTCTTATTTAAATATTTTCATAAGTTTTCAGCTGCCAATTTTCGTAAAAAGCATATAATTTGTCTGATTTAAATTCAATTAAAAACTATATATATATATATATATATATATATATATATATATATATATATATATATATATATATATATATATATATATACATACGTGACAAAAGTTGTTACATAAAGAAAAGTAATCATATTTTAAATTTTAAATGTTTCTTATAGTAACCGATTTTGTTGCAATCCCTCCTGGATTTAAGAAAAATTGGGTACTTTATTAGTTATATATATTAGTTGTAAACTTAATTTTATATATTTCCTATATCTTTATATTTAATTAAAGTTTTTATATTTCCTTCACTGTCCTATTTCTTTGTAAGTTTTTGCCTATTTCTTTAACCTTAAATTAAATTTTTCAGTATTTATATAATATTTTTTGGATACAACCGAAATCTCTCTTTTATTTACGGAAGAATTGGAAATTTAATAAACCCTTTTTTGTGATATTATTAAATTGGATTTTTTTTTTTTCTCTAAACATTCATATTCTTTGAATGAAGAATCTTACAATAAGGAAATAGATTCCTGACATTTAATTAATTTAATTTGATTTTTTTATTAATGTAGGGACGTTACACTTTTCATTTCAAGATTTTATGAGTGAAAAATTTACACCAAAACTCACTATTCTTTAAGTCTTTTTAAGCTTTTTCTTATCCAACTTTTCATGTTAAGTGGTATAATCTCGTGCGTGCCTCTTTGTCTTGAGTATTTTCAGTTGTCTTTATCGTTTCGTACTGTTTTGTCTTGGATTTTTGAAGAACGGAGCCATTACATCATTTGCTTGAGAGACAATATTTTTTGATTTGAATTTGAGGCAAATGTTGAGACATTTTTGGGAACTATTTAAGAATTTGAGTGTGGCAGAGACGTACCCCTATACCTTTTGATGTCTTGTCACTGAGTAAAAAAGATTCTAGGAGTGAGAATTATATTATACGATTGATTAAGGTACAATCAGATAATAATAATAATAATAATTAGATATTTCATAATTAATTTAATTCTGTTATAAAATTATAACAGAATAACAAAATATAATAGAATGAATCTAAACTTATTAAACTTACTATTACGTCTATAAGTACAGGCTCGGTCACCTTAAGTGAGATATTTCTAAACTCTGATTCATATCTCTGTACACTCTAACCCTAAATTGACTTGGGCATCAATTTGGAACGTTTGGAACATTAAGAAAGGAGCATCATCAGAGCAAGACGCGATCAATAAACAACTCTAGAAAATATTGTTGTTGCTGAAGCCAATCGATCTTTTGGAGAACAAGAACACTTAGAAAAATTTCAATAAATTTTTTGCTACTAATACTCAATTCTTGTCTAGTTGTTGTTGTTGTTGTTTTTCTCTATGAAACACGGCAGTTTATTGCCGCTTCTCCGCGTCGATGTGCGGCGGACAAGGACACGCCACATACACGTGTACAACATCGTGTTGGATGCAGCGGGTTGGGTTCGGACGCGGCCCAGTAGTTGGACGCGCAAAAAAGACACCTCGGTTGAGCGGAGAAGCGGCACAGTAAGTGAAAAGCCGAAAGATAGGAAGTGAAAAGAAGAAATCAAGCTGAAAGATAGGAAGTGAAAAGAAGAAATAAAAAAAGAGAAGCTGACAGAAACCATGAAGAAGAAGAAAAGTCGCATTCTGAAAAAGAAAAAAAAGAAGCATATGCTACGGGGAAAGAAGAATAAGCTAAAGTTTTTTAATTTTTAATTATTTATTTATAATTAAATAATATTATTATAATATAATATATATTTACAAAATTTTATAATCATTATTAATATAATAATTTATATTAATAATTATATTAAAAAATAGACTACTAATTATATTAAAATATACTAAATTATATTAGTAATTATATTTTTATAATTTTATCATATATTTTTTAAAATTTATATTATTTATTTAAATTTTAAATTAGAATAATATTTTTTTTTAATTTACGTTTTTTCAAATTAATATTTAAATATAACTTTTTATATAATAATATAAATAAGTTATATTTTAATAAATTCACATATATATATATATATATATATATATATATATATATTGTCGTGTTCCGTGTACTGTAATTTTTAATTTAGCCGTATCTACGTGTCATATCCGTATCTGAGCTTCATATTCTTGTGAATTTTGTGTAGGTTGCTTTGAAAATTTTTATAACATGTTTATAAGTCATAAGGAGGAAGGAAGTGTCATCATGGACTATCATCAAGCAACCATGGAGGAAATGGTACAAAAATTAGAAAAATTAGAAAGATCGATGAAGCAAAAGAGGCAAAGGAGAGATATAAGATCTACAAGTTCTTCTACAAACTTGGAGGAAAGTGACATGGAGGCTTTCTACCCACCAAGAAACTTGGAGGAAAGTGACATGGAGGCTTTCTACCCACCAAGCCGTGAGAGAAGGAAGAGAAGGTTCCATAAAACTAAACATGGCGAGAAATTGTTTAAGCATAATGTTAGATTTCTTGAGTTTAATGGTGATTTGGATCGTAATGTGTATTTTCTTGTGATTTTAAAGATAAGGAGATTTAAAAACTTGTAATCTTAGAGTTTGAGGATTATGCTTTATTACGGTGGAACAAATATCAAAAGAATAATATTCTTGAAGGTAAAAAAACCTTTGATTACTGCTTGGGTTGAATTGAAAAATGCTTTTAGAAAAAGATTTGTCTTCCACCTATAAAAAATATTAAATCCTCCAACTCTTAAGGCTAAGACAAGGTTTAAACAGTGTGGAGGAATTCTAAAGAAAGATTGAAATGCTCACACTCAAGAGTGAGTTAGAGGAAATTGTGGAAACTAGAATGGCAAGGTTATTGAATGACATCCACCAAGATATTCAAGATGTGGTGAAACTCCAACAACATGAAAATTTGGAGGATATTTTTCAGCAAGAAATGAATGTTAAAAGACAATTGAAGAGGCACCCTGCGTACCAAAAATATGCCTTTTAGAACTCCTCTAAGGATAAGAAGGAAGAAGACAAGTCACTCTAAGGTAAATCTTCTAAACCATATTCTTCATATCCAAAAGAGCATAAACATTCTTCATATTCTTCTCCTAGGTATTCTTCCCCCTCTAAAGATCATGTCTCTTCTTCTTCTTCACTTAAACCCAAATTTGAGGAAAAAAGAAATTCAACAAAATGTTTTAAATGTTTGGAATATGGCCATAATACTTTCAATTGTCCAAAGGGTCATGGTGACGAGGAATGGAGAGATACAATTCGAGCATTGATCTTCATCTTCTCATTCTTCATGATCCACTAATACTTCTTCTTCCAATGGTGAATATGAACTTGTCCTGAAAAAAGGATGACTTGATTGACGCTGGTTTGATTGAGTTCAACTCTATAAAGAAAATTAAACATCAATAATCTTAAGAAAACTAAGAAAAAGTCTGTTGTTAAAGAACTTGAGAGTTAACCTATCTTCTTTATTATTTTACATTATGCATTTTAATTTCTTGCATAAAAATACTCAAATCTCACTCTTTACTTCACTGTTATCACTAATTTTTCTTATTGTAGATAAGTTTTAAACATTGATTAACTGAGTTTACTATTGAATTCGTTGAGAGATGATTTGAGGTTAAGTTTTCTCTTTTATACTATATTCTCTTTGATATTGGATGTTTTAACATTATGTTAAACGATCTAAACTAAAACACATTTAATTTACTTATGAAACAACCGCGATCAATGACAACAAGGTGAATATTATTAGGTCTTTGGTGTTAAAGGATTCAGATATTACCTTTGCCATATTATTAGGAAACTTTTATCGGATAAGTTGCTAAATAAGAGAGAAAACTCAATGAAAATGAATGCTATTTGGAAGTCTAAGAAATTTTAGGGGAAGATTTGTTGTTTGCTATGGATTATTAGCTATGTTTCTTTTATGTTTTCCTTTGCACCAACAAAAACAGTTTTAATATACCATGTTAAAATTGTATTTCTTAAACTTAAACCTGAAAGTTAATTTCAAGGAAAAAGATAACCCAATATTGAAATACTGGCTTATGAATTGTTGTTTACATTTTACTCCATGTGAGGTATCTTAAAATGCACTTATTACCTGCCATTGTTGTATATTTGTGATTGTGATTGTGCAACCTAATTAGTTCTGCTCAATTTTCATGGAATGTGATAGCAGTATTTCTTAGGACAGGATTTCCCATTAATAAAGTTATGTTTTAAAATAAAAAAATTTATTACATAATATTTGAAATACATTGTAAAAGGGCCCTTGAGTTTTTTATAAACATGATGCTTCTTAATATGGCTTAGAGCAACTTAAAATTATTAATCCAGAAGGGTACAAGAGAGGAGGGCAAGTCCTTGCAAGACATGAAAAATTATGAAAGTTCTTACTCCAACCAACTGCCTCAAATAATAAAACTTGTGGCAAAAGGGGGCCACATAATTCAAGACATACACACCCCTTCAAGATGATTTACATGCAGAGTGAACATTCACCATTTTCTTAGGCAACACTGAAGGAACTTGCAGTGCTCTCCACAAATTTTCTTGCTCCCTTAAACCACCTCTTGTCTCCAGCTTGAGCCTTGCAGATGTATAGTTTGCCATCTTTGACAGTTGCTGTAATCAGCTGGTGCTTGCCACCTTCATCTCCATCAGCTGTCCTTGTCAAAACAGACAAACTGTAGTACTTCTTCCCATCAATTTCAGATGTTGCACTCTCTAATATGTTTGCAGTTGCTACAGCACCGGAATCAAAACCACCCTGAGAAATTAAAGTTCAAAAGCAGTTAACATATGAAACAAAACTCCACAAGGGTAAAGATTTTTACACTGTTAACCATTAAAAATCACATCATTGTAAACTTTGCACTGTTTACTGTACTTGACATTCTATGATTGGATGACAAGTGTATTCTAATTAAATTCTAAATGGTAATTGTTCATTTTATTTATGTACCAAAATTTGAATAGGGCTAGCTGGGATTAAAGTAAATGTCAAATATATAATTCTTTTGTTTTCATACATTTTTTTTCCCACTGAATATTTACATTTTTATTTGCTAGACTAGTATCTTAAAGACATTTTGTTTGCATTTACCAAAAATGTCAAAAGGAAAAGAGACAATGGTAAGGTTAAAAGTGTATATCACAAGGCTAGTCATAAAATATGAATCAGTCACCTCAGAGTCAGTTTGGCCAAAGAAGGCTTGTTTCCCTAGCAAATAATCCACCTGCAAAAAGGAAAAACCAAGTCTTGAATTTCAGCCAGCAACTTTTGTCATTATCTTTAAACTTCATAGACGCTATTCACTTAGATTTTGAAGCTTTGCTCAAGGCTATATTGTACATACATGCATGCATACACTGGTTATAATATGGAGTATGAACCTTAATTGTCAAGTAGAAAACAAGCCAAAAGTTACAAGTTTACCTGTGATAGAAACTCCTCAGGTGAACCATAGTCAGTAATGGACTTCTTATCAGTTGCAGTGACCATGACAGCAACATTGCTTGTTGTGTCAAAATTATCCTCATATCTAAGAACCTGGCCTGGATACTCAACCTCTTTGCTTGGGTTCCACTTTGAGGGAATTGAGAGTTTGAATCCATCCCCATTGTATGGAAGGAAGTCTGTGTTTGTCTTTGGCTTTCCAAACACATTGGCTGCAATAAAATCAATAGTGATTTCTAATATTCAGAATGCCCAAAATATTTTAGATAAAAACTATTCTTTGGTCTTTTGAGATAGTTGGTTCATTGACATAATATCAGAAATTCTATGTAATCAAGTTATAAGAAAAATATTCTAACGCTCACTAATCTCTTTCTTTCAATTATACTTGTGCAATTTGTCTAAGTGGGCTTATGATTCAAAGCCAAATGCAATAGAAAAAGACACTCTTAGACCTATGCAAATTTCCCAGTTTGGTCCTCATCACTTTATTTCTTTCATCTTTGAACTCTAACAAGCTATAATTGGCAATGCACAAAATCCAAAAGTAAACTGCACACTTTCATTACAATAAAATAACTTTTCAATTATAAGCACAGGTATTCGAGTTATTTAGCTCTAACTATCATGACAGCAAAGGAAGCGCGATTACCATAAGAATTCAGAACCTGGTTTCTTTAACAAGGGTGGAAAAAGTTAGACTTTAGACCAAACTTTTGTTAAAAAAACAAAGTCTGCATCTACACAGATCTGTTAGGCCTAAAAGGTTTTGATTGGCAAAAAATTTGGCCTTTTTAACTGCATAACTTTTTATAAAAGTTTAAGTATAACCAATTGTCTGATCTATTTCTATTCCTATTCTTCATTGACTATTTAGTTCAATAAATGTCTGCAGTACCCTGCAAAAAGTAACTTTTTGACACTCATATCCAGTGAAATTCATACGAGTCCAGTAAAATGTGAGTCTGATTCTCCATTTGGTGGGTTCGATCCGTGTACTAACCAGTGTGATTCACATAAATTTGAACCAATATGAAAAATTGTACCAACCAGGGTAATGCACATAAATTTTAACCAATGAGAATGTAACATATATAGCAAAACATTCCATAAAATGTGTCGGTAGCACTAATTATTGATATATATATTTTATATATTTGGCATCTCCAAATTTTTGTACAGTACTTATAAAAAAAAATTGACACCCTTAAAATATTTTCTGAAGATCCACCAGTGAAGTGAGTTGAACTATATGAATCACACAACAACATTCAGGTCCCCTAAAGATACTCTCTCTACAACAAATGAGTAAATTTGATGTCAAAGTTAAACTCAAACTGTCAAATTGCATTCCACAGCAACAATTACAGCTTTATCAGCCACCTTTGACAATAATTTTCTGCATGATTGAGGTTTAGAAGGTTTATGAGCCGCCATACAAGGTAATCACTCCAAAGATAAGAGGAGTTGTAAGAACTTCTTATATGTCTTGACGAAAATTTACTTTTAACTTATAAATAAGATAATTTTAACTCCAAGAAATTCTTTTTCTTTTCTATCCTCTATCAATAATATCCTTGAAACATATTAATAAATTGACAGTCAAAGAAGTAGAAAAGGGTAAAATACCAGCTTCTCCATAGGCTGCATCAGCAGGAGAGACCTTGGAGCCAACAGCAGCAGCACCAATGAGCACAGTGAGGGCCAACCTGCGAGAGACAAGGGTGGTGGCATCACCCTCTTGGACAACCTGCTTCTGTGCCTTGCAGACAATGTGGTTTGGTTTGGTGGTCAGCACTTGGCGCTGTGATGAAGCTCTAGCAGGGTTGGTGAGGGCATGGTGGTGCAAGAAACATTGGGTGGAGGCCATTCTGCTCAAAACTCAAATTCTTCACAGTTTCTTTGGCCTGTGAATCAGACAGTATAGTGGCAAAGTGTGTGTGGATTGGAATGGTTTTGATGTGGGGTGGATGATGTGGCGGTGAAAATGTGGCTGGTTGTGGATATTGCATTTGGAAGTGAATGGTTAATGGTATCATTAGATTGGATTTCCGATGTGGGATAAGGGAGTGGGGGTTCTGATTGGTTACACGTGGCACCATGCTAGGTATTGGATTTTCTTCCCGCTAGAGGAAACTCTTTTTACATGGAGAGGAACTTCTGTTGTATGGTTCACAGAGACTCTTGTAATGCTAAAGTGTAAAGAGTAAACTCAATGTGTGGGTAAAATGATCACCAACCTTTTTTTTGCTGATTAGAATTTATTCAATTTTTAAATGATTTTCACCTTTTATTAGATAAATATAACTCATGATTTTATATATTTTAATAATTTAAGTAAATTACATGAATATTATTATTAATGTTTTCAAATTACATTAACATTCCAAAACTTTTAAAATTCTACATTTAGTCATTTTTATGTTACATAGTCATCCACTTAAAAACATTAAACTTACCTTATGATCAGAACGTATACCACTACCATAAAAAAAAAATATAGAAAGAAAGTAAGTATAAGTTATATAAGAGATATCATTTACACTAATAATTTTTACATAAATATACCAAAATGGTATATTCTGTAACGATTTTATTAAAAATAGGTAAATTTTAAATATTTTTGTATTAAGTGACTACATGGATATAAGACAGACAATTGGATTATGTTTTTATGTTAAAAAATTGGTGGTAAAGACAATTTTAACTTTTTTAAAAAAAAAAAAACAATTTTATGTAGACGAAGTTAGACATTTTTTACATTCAAATAATACATACATTATAAAAAATATAGTATCATTTGTGTGTATTGTTATTATATCAGCATTATGTCAAATGTAGGAAAGGATTTACAATGTATTATTTTTCTATTAGACCTAACATATATCTTACTTGACTTTTAATGTTAAATACTAATGGTCTTTATCTTATTTAGTCTTAAGAGTTTTCACTGGTTAGTTAAAATTATAAGGTGTTAATTTAAAAAAAATAAGTTTTATTCATATAGTTTCTTTAAATAATTTTGATGATAAATTATATTATTTTCTTTGTAACGATATTTTTTTTTATTTTTCTATATAATATTACATATTCATTTCTCTTTGTTTTCTTTCAAGGTTAATTTTTATAAATCAATAAATATAGTAAATTTTCTTATATTCTAATTAAATGGTTATATAGTTTTACACTTTATCTATTTCTCTCTCCATCCATGCAATAAATACATGTATAAATTGTTTAAAGATTGGAAAATACATCAATATGTAATTTATATAACATTAATTAAGGAGATCCTAAATCTTGTAAATTACAAAAGAATACAAACAAATATTTTTCAAAAAATTGGAGGCTTAAACATAAAGGAGGATCTTTATCATGTCCATTTCTTTCTTTTATTAAATATATTATTAGTTTTTATAAACCGAATAAATTTTGATTTTGATCCCAATAATATATTTTTTTTGTATTTTTATCTATAATACTTCTATCCCTATTATTATATGAAATCAATAAACTATTTCTGTGTTGAATAAGAGTACATAATTATATCAGGAAATAATCTTGATATCTAAGAAACCTCATTAAATTTATAAAATACATATTATTAATCTATTGTAAAATAAATATTAAAATAAAAATAACAATTTAAAACCTTTGAAAAAAATATATTTTACACCAACTCAGATCAAAATTTACATATGTTATAGGAATTAACAATGGTTATTTCAAATTTTATTTGGTGAACAAAATTATAATATTAAAATTTGAAGTCGATAATTTTGTAAATATTAAAAACATATTTAATTCCCTTGTTGTATTCCCAGCCGTCACGTTTTTTTCCATTTTCCATGCTTACTGCCCAAAAACAAATTTTTTATTGTACAATCTTGAACTCCTTGAAGGCTTCTTCATTAGGTTCAAAATTGAAATCCAAATCAAAGTTGATTACAAATCAAAGCAGAAACACATGATTTGGTGTTGTTGGTAGTTGACTAGTTGGTGTGTTCAGTTATTACTATGCATTCGATTTGCCTGTTTCCTATTGGAGTTGAGATAATCTTTTGATTCCACAAGACACCCTCTCTCTGTTTCTCTCTGCCTCTCTTTTTGTTTCATTCTCCTCTGCTTACTCTGGTTAGCGATTTTCATTTGCCTGTGATTTGAATTTTGTTTTTCCCTTTCTTCTATTAACGGTTGTTGGGTACTTATGTCTTTTGATTGGTGGGTTAAAAGTTATACTTTTTGGGGTATGTTATGATATGTCAAAAGGTCCTGATAATGGTGAATTGAATTAATAAAAAGGAATCTTTAGCACCCTTTTTTTCGTTTTTGCTTTTTTTTTTTTTTTTTTTTTATTTTTTTTTTTTTTTTTTTTTTTTTTTTTTTTTTTTTTTTTTTTTTTTAACTTCAGTAGTTCCATTACAATTTTGATGATCTATTCCGGTTACCCTTTTGGGTGATTGAGTTTGCTTAACAGGGTTTTGTATTTCAGACTGCAATAATGATTGAGATTTATTTACTTCTATGAGTGATTCTGCCTAATGAAGTGTGGCATTTAAACATGAAATTCTAATCTTGAGGAATGGTGAAAGGAAGTGTAGTGTTAGGATTTGAAGGCAAAAGGAGTTTCTGACTTTGAAGGGGTCTGTTATGACAGACGAATTTAAGGCTTGTTGCAGAGAAGGGTTCTGAAAAGATTCAAAGACAAAAACACTGTCAATGTGGCAAACTTGAAGAGTTTTAAATACAGAGAGATAGAATTAATTATTTTCTAGATATGTTTCATCTGTGACCTACACGAATTTCTTTGTGTTGAATGGTCGCAACAGTAGCATTAATTAATCATTTCTTATTTTGAAGTTATCAATATGGTCACTGCTTATGTTATGACCTAAAAAAAAATTGAGCCTTGTACATTGTGTTGGTTCTCTCTCTCATATATATATATATATATACATTCATATACGATACTAATCGGTCTTTGACAATGTTCTTTTTGGTTGTTGGTAGCACAGGAACAATGTCTGAGAAAATCACAGCTGAGAACCTTATTGAAAGCCTTGTGGACACATTTGTAGACAAGAAAAAGTCTGTATCATTCTTTGAGGGTGAAAAGTCAGACTCAGTGAGTTCCCAGATCAATAGACTATTTGGACGTGAGAAACCAGTGCACCATATTTTAGGAGGAGGAAAATGTATGGTATTTACAATAAGTACTTCTCTATAAGTTCCATTAAGAGAATAAAGTAAGAAGCAAATGAAATTAACCTTTTCATAAACTAAAATTAGTTTATACATAAACAATTTCATAGAAGTTCTCTCATTAACTTCTCTAAACTTCATTTTAACTTATGCATAAGCTGATTATATTTTATGAAGAAATTTGCTTTTTATTTTTATTTTCTTCTCCTAAAAGTGCTCAGAGATAAAATTATCTAATCATATCCTTATAGTCAATTTATTGTAAAATGTACAGTATTGGCATTAACTAAACCGTTTAAATGATTTTTTGTGTTTGCCTTTGAATGTCATAGCTGCTGATGTCTTGTTATGGAGGAACAAGAAGATTTCTGCTAGTGTTTTAACTAGTGCAACGGTTGTATGGGTGCTTTTTGAATGGCTTAACTATCATTTTCTTACTCTTTTATGCTTCGCATTGGTTCTTGTAATGCTTGCACAGTTTCTATGGTCGAATGCTTCTGGCTTTTTCAACAGGTTATTCATGCATTTTTAGGTCTTTTTGTTTTCATCAATGTTACCAAACTTTACAGCTTTAATTAAGTATGATTTGTTGTTTATGTTGACAGAGCGCCATCTGATGTACCCCGTCTTGTTGTCCCTGAAGAACTCTTTGTGAATATTGCAACTGTAGTTGGTGGTGAGGTTAACCGGGCCTTGAGGTTTCTTCAAGATGCTGCTTGTGGGGGAAATCTAAAGCAGTTTCTTATTGTAAGTTTGCATTTATGTTCATACACTTTGGTATTTTCATGTATCATTTCTTTAGTTTCTGACTTCTATGTTTGCATCAGTACTTGTTTTTTCGTTAATTCCTTTACTGTGAAGTTTTCTGCATATGTTATTTATACCTGCCAATTTTCATGGCAAATGTTTGTTTGATCTTTTCTTATTGTGAGCCTCTATAGTGGTCTAACATTGACAATGAAATAACATTATTTTCCGTAGATTCTTACACATTTTTAGTCTGTTGACACCCATGACAGGATCTTCCAAAGCCACTTTAGACTCAATTAAGAGTGCTTCTGTATAACCGGGGAACTAAATTCAGTTAGGACTTTCCATTGTAGTTTCACTCCCTATTTTAAGGCATAACATTTGTAGGTATTTAGAATTAAGAAGAACGTTGAGTAACTGATGCCATATAGGAAAAAGATAGGTTGCTTGAGGTTGAAATGCCTCATTATAACCCACTAGGGTCTGCTTAGTGAGGGATTTAGGCAGTTTGCATAAGATCCTAAAACCATTAACATACCTAGAAAATGAATTTATCTCTACATGTAGTAAAGAAAAAGTACATGTATTTTTCCATGGAATTTGTGATCAATGGTCAAAACTTCCTCAGGTTGTAGGAGCTTTGTTTGCTGGTGCTGTGATTGGGAGCTGGTGCAATTTCATATCTGTCATCTATGTTGGTGAGTGACCTGCTTTCTTTTCTTCTTTTGATAGCTACACTTTTCCTTTGATTCATACATTGTCTCACATTTTTCCTTTTGAGAAATGTTAAGGATTCTCTCTTTTAACACTTTCACACACTCTCTAATATTAGTTGAAATTTATTGAAAATTGCAAATTTTGATATGAATCACTTCTCATCTAATAATTTTTTCCTTATTTTTGAAAGTAGAACCTACTAAAAACTGTGATTTCCAATAAATTTCAGTCAATAATAGTAGAGTTCTAGAAAGATAGTAAAATGCTCTTTTGCTCTTATTATAAGATTACAGCTTCGTGACTTAGCTGTCATAGGGGTGAGGTTATACACATTTGAGCCTCCTTAGAACCCACAGCAGTTCTCTGCAAGTTTGAAAAAGTATTATACTTAAATGTTTCAACTAATAAGTAAATGGTCACTTTAGTCTTCAAAACTATGATTTATTATTATTTAGGTAACTGGAAGCATTAAAATTAAAAAAAAAAAAAAAAATTCTTTCAAAGTGTAATTTATCTGTAATTTTAGTCCTGCGAGTAGAAAACCCCCCATGTAACATATTTACTATTATTTTGGTCTCTGGATTTGATCACTTTATGTCATTTTCATCCCTAAACTTTAACCATTTATTATTATTTTAGTCCCTAAACTTAGCCATTTATTATCATTTTTGTCATTAAGTGTGGTTAACTCTACGGATCAAAATGACAATGTATCATGTAAAGGGTCTCTAACCACAGGACTAAAGTACTTTTATGAATTTTAATATTTTCAGAGACTTAAGTGACAATAAGTTTTATTTTGGAGAACTGAAGTGACTGTTTACCCTTCAACTAGAATTTTTTCCTCCACAAAACAAACAGTTGAAATTTTATAAAATTAAACTAGCCTAAACTTGATGATGTAAAGCAGAGAAAATAAAACACCTGTTTTTTGATGTGAGATTGAGTTAATTAATCCCAGTTTTATAAGAGAAGATATTGAGATATATTTGAGATGAGATAAAGGGGTGAAGGAATTTATGATAATATGCCATTTTAGGACAAGAACTGAATCTGTTTATAAACAAATACAGGCCAAAGTTCATGTATATTATTTTAAAGATCTAATTCTGCTTAACATTCATATGACACCCCTTATAAGCACCAATGATGCTTCTCCACTTGCAGTTGGGTGTTCATGTTACAGCTGATGTCTGAGACAATTTTTTTGCTCTTAGGTTTTGTTGCTGCTCATACACTTCCAGTTTTCTATGAAAAGTACGAGGATGAAGTTGACAACTTTGTGTACAAGGTTCTTGGTCAGATGCAACATCAATACCGAAATCTTGATGCTAGTGTGCTCAGCAAAATCCCCAAGGGAAAAGGGAAGAAACATGAATAAATCTATCTTATGTTAATTAATCTGAAATTCAATGTCTATTTGAGCACATTATGGTAGATGGGGGTGTTGGAATAAGGTAACAAGGGAACAAAATATTTCTCCATGAATGATATTGAGTGGAATAAATAAAATTGCATTTATTGTTGGTGTTTCAAATGTTATGTGCAATTCGACTAAGTATATGGTTAATTTTGTTAAGTTCAATGTACCTGCTTAACAAGAAAATAAAAAAAGTGAAGTAATCTTTTTCATTAGTTCAAATTCGTTTTATGCAGCAACTTCTCAAAAATGATTTTTTAGTTTATACAAAAAGTTGATTTAATTTTTTTACTGAAGGTTTGTGTGGAGAGATTCTTCATCAGTAATTATAGGAAAGAAAAATAAGAAGAAAAAATGGAATATAGTTTTTCGATAGTTAACATGACTCTATGATAATTTGAGTTGTTAAGAAGAGGCGTAATTAGATTCAAAGTTGTGTTTCAATGAAAGAGACAAGGATTACAAAGAGATAATAGTACACTAGTTCTAAACATTTGAGGGTTTGGTAAATAATAATTATTTCGTTCTTTAAAAGTTTTGGTGTCATAATCTAGTAGATTTAGGTTATTTTCTTTATTTATTTATATAATATAATATAAGAAAGAAAGAAAGATAAAGAAAGAGGGAAAAGAAAGAGGGAAAGAAAGAGAGAAAAAAAAAGAGAAGAATAAAGAGTAAGAGAAAGAGAGAGAAAAAGAAAGAAAAAAAAAAAAAAAAAAGAAAGAAAAAAAGAAAGAAAGAAAGAAAGAAAAAAAAAAAAAAAAAAAAAAAAAAAGAAAGAAAAAAAAAAAAAAAAAAAAAAGAAAAAAAAAAAGAGAGAAAAAAAGAAAGAAAAAAAAAATAAAAAAAGAAAGAAATAAAGTAAGAAAGAAAGAAAGAAAAAGAAAAAAAATAAAATAAAATAAGAAAGAAAACAAAAAGAAAGACAAAAAGAAAGAAAATATGATAATAAAATTACACAATGGCAACTTAATGAAAAGAATAAAAATAAGGAAAAACTAAAAGAATGAGAGTTACATTTATTTTTTAGAAAGTGACCTGATAAAAGAATTTATTTCCTAGAAATGAACTTGTTAAAAGAGTTTGTATGCTTTTTAACTTTAATTTGGAAAAAGTACAAATTTTAATCATTGTTGTGATAAATTTCAAAAAACTTCACTTTGGTAAGTCATTACATTGTACAAAGTCATGATAATAAAGTGAACAAAAATTTGTCCTTCGTAGTTCTAATAAAAATTCTTTTAAAAACATAAATAAAGGGTATTCTTTCTTCAATCTTCTTTGCTTCACAATAAAATTAATTTTACTTTTGTTTTCTGTATTGTACAGCTAGATATTTGACCCTAGTAGAAAATGATGAGGTGAACAAATGAAATTTAAATTAACAAGCTTTGTGCAAGATCTGAGGACAGGTCTTTTTCAAGATAGAGGGTATGATACAATCGAGTCTATGAGATTGCATATAAGAGTAAAAGAAGTAATTAAGTTAAAGTCTTCATCAGAAGTTTAATAGAAAATTGAGTCTAATTGGACTTGTTTAGGCCTCCAAACAAACTTCTAGGCCCAAGTTTAAAATTGGAGAAGATCACTCTGAAGACTTTCAAGCTTCAACGTTACAAGACACCTACTTTAAAAATTGTATATAGTGTAGAATTTATTTTAGGTCTTGTATTAAGTCAAGTAAAATAGGATTTTGGACCTTATATTTTGAGGTCAAGGTAGCATAGGAATTTAAATTTTGGCCTTTGTATTTGGGCCAAAGAGTAGAATAGGTTGTCTTCAAATTTTAGGGCTTCTTTTTGGGCCAAACCCTAACCCAAGAGAGAGAAAGCTAGTGTCTAAGATATGATCTAAGGTTGAAGTAACACTTACCCATGCTTCTCATGCTCCTTGCCACATGTCACCATGTCAATGTAGATGATCCTTTCCATTCACGGCTTGACAAGTGTCATTCTCTAATTGAAGAGTTTTTAAGAAGTTTGTCATGCAAGCTAGGGTTAGTCTTAATTTTCTATATAAATAGGATGCTTATGTAACTAATTTTTCAGTTTTGAACGAATAATGAAATGTTGGCCAATTTTTGTCTTTTCAACTTGTTCAAGAACTCTGTAAGAAGTATTCTCCTTCCTAGACTAAACTTTTGATTCCTCTTAAGTGTGTTGGTCTAACCTCACACATAATTCACTTCCAAACTCCATCTCAAACACTTCAAGAACCATCAGTTCCGCTGCATCATGATCAATTCATGTTTAAAGCTTCAAGTCTCCATGGAAGAAGCAAACTGATGCAAGCATGCAAGCTAGATTGCATCAATCAACGTATTTTGTTTATTATTTTATGTTGTCCATTCTAATTTCCTGTAAAACAATCTTCAAATCTCATTCTTTAATCTACTGTAATTACTACCTTTTCTTATTGTATATAAGTTTTGAACTTTGATTGACTAATTTTATTATTGGATTCATTGGGAAACGACTTATAGTTAACTTTTTCCTTTCGTATTAGACAATCTAACATTACATTGGACCATCTAATCTAAAATACATTTAATTTGTTTATAAAATGACTGTGATCAATGACAACAAGCTAAATATTATTAGGTGTTCGATGTTAAAGGATTGAGATATTACTTTATCCTATTATTGGGAAACTTATGGTGTACCGGATAAGTTGCTAAATAAGAGAGCAAACTGAATGAAAATGAAGGCTATTAGGAAGTTTAATAAGCCTTGTTTCTTTTATGTTCTCCTTTGCAACAACAAAAACAAGTTTTAATATCCCATGTTAAAATTGTATTTCACTAAACCTAAATCTCAAAAGTTAAAAGTTAATTCAAAGAAAAAGATAACCCAATATCATGAATTGAATAGTGAAATACTAGCTTATGAATTGTTGTTACATTTTATTCCATATTAGGTATGCTAACATGCACTTATTACCTGCCATTGTTGTATATTTGTGACTGTGCAACCTAATTACTTCTGCTCAATTTTCATGGAATGTGATAGCAGTATCTTAGGACAGGATTTCCATTAATAAAGTTATGTTTTAAAATAAAAAAATTATAACATAATATTTCAAACACTTTGGAAAAGGACCCTTGAGCGTTTTATAAACATGATGCTTCTTAATATGGCTTATAGCAACTTAAAAAGCTTAATCCAGAAGGGTACAAGAGAGGAGGGCAAGTCCTTAGAAGACATGAAACATTAAGAATGAAAGTTCTTACTCCAACCAACTGCCTAAATCTTGTGGCAAAAAGGGGCCACATAATTCAAGACATACAATCCCCTTCAAGATGATTTACATGCCGAGTGAACATTTACCATGTTCTTAGGCAACACTGAAGGAACTTGCTGTATTCTCCACAAATTTTCTTGCTCCCTTAAACCACCTCTTGTCTCCAGCTTGAGCCTTGCAGATGTATAGTTTGCCATCTTTGACAGTTGCTGTAATCAGCTGGTGCTTGCCACCTTCATCTCCATCAGCTGTCCTTGTCAAAACAGACAAACGGTAGTACTTTTTCCCATCAATTTCAGATGTTGCACTCTCCAATATGTTTGCAGTCGCTACAGCACCGGAATCAAAACCACCCTGAGAAATTAAAGTTCAAAAGCAGTTAACATATGAAACAATGTTTGGTTATTGATGATCAAACTCTACAAAGTGTAAAAGATTTTATGCTGTTAACTAGTTGAAAATCACATCAGTATAAACTTTGCACTGTTTACTCATGAGAATCTATTATTGGATGACAGTGTATTCTAATTAAATTCTAAATTGTAGTTATTCATTTTATTTATGTACCAAACTTTGAATAGGGTTAGCTGGGATTAAAAGTAAATGTCAAATATATAATTCTTTTGTTTTCATACATTTTTTTCCCAATGAATATTTTCATTTTTATTTGCTAGACTAGTATCTTAAAAGAAATTTTGTTTGCATTTACCAAAAATGTCAAAGGAAAACAGACAATGGTAAGTTTAAAAATGTACATCATAAGGCTAGTCATAAAATATGAATCAATCACCTCAGAGTCAGTTTGGCCAAAGAAGGCTTGTTTCCCTAGCAAATAATCCACCTGCAAAAAGGAAAACCCAAGTCTTGAATTTCAGCCAGCAACTGTTGTCATTATCTTTAAACTTCATAGACGTTATTCACTTAGATTTTGGCAGCTCTGCTCAAGACTATTGTACATACATGCATGCATACACTGGTTATAATATGGATTATGAACCTTAATTGTCAAGTAGAAAACAAGCCAAAAGTTATAAGTTTACCTTTGATAGAAAGTCCTCAGGTGAACCATAGTCAGTGATGGACTTCTTATCAGTTGGAGTGACCATGACAACAACATTGCTTGTTGTGTCAAAATTATCCTCATATCTAAGAACCTGGCCAGGGTACTCAACCTCTTTGCTTGGGTTCCACTTTGAGGGGATTGAGAGTTTGAATCCATCCCCATTGTATGGAAGGAAGTCTGTGTTTGTCTTTGGCTTTCCAAACACATTGGCTGCAATAAAATCAATAGTGATTTCTAATTTTCAGAATACCCAAATATTTTATATAAAAACTATTCTTTGGTCTTTAGAGATAGTTGGTTCATTGACATAATAATATCAGGAATTCTAGGTAATGAAGTTATAAGAAAAACATTCTAACCCTCACTAACCTCTTTCTTTCAATTACAATTTCTGCAATTTGTTTAAGTGGGCTTATGGTTCTAAGCCAAATGGCAATAAGAAAGCAACTCTAAGACTTTTGCAAAATTTCCACTTTGGTCCTCATCACTTTCATCTTTCACCTCTAACAAGCTAGAATTGGCAATGCACAAAATCCAAAAGTAATCTGGACACTTTGTTTACAATAAAATAACTTTTCAATTAAAGGCAAAGTTATTCTAGTTACTTGACTCTAACTATCATGACACAAAGGAAGTCTGATTTCCTTAGGAATCAAAATCCGGTTTCTTTATTAAGAGTGGAAATAAGTTAGACTTTGGACCAAACTTTTGTTAAAAAAACAAAGTCTGAATAAGAGATCTGTTAGGCTTAAAAGGTTTTGATTGGCCAAAAACTTAACCTTTTTAACTAAATAAATTTTTATAAAAGTTTAAGTATAACCTATTTTCTAATCTATTTTGTATCCCTATTCTTCATTGACTATTTAGTTCAATAAATGTCTGCAGCACCCTGCAAAAGTAACTTTTTGACACTCATATCCAGTGAAATTCATACGAGTCCAGTAAAATGTGAGTCTGATTCTCCATTTGGTGGGTAAGATCCGTATACTAACCAGTGTGATTCACACAAATTTGAACCAATATGAAAAACTGTACCAACCAGGGTAATGCACATAAATTTTAATCAATGAGAATGTAACATATATAGCAAAACATTCCATAAAATGTGTTGGTAACAACGTATTTTTCTGATTATGTCTAGAGAATCCAGTGGTGCATTCTCTCAACAAACAAACAAGCAACAATAAAGCCTTGTCAAGTGAGTTGGACTATATGAATCATACAACACCATTCAGGTCCCCTAAAGATACTCTCTCTACAACAAATGAGTAAATTTGATGTCAAAGCTAAACTCAAACTGTCAAATTGCATTCCACAGCAACAATTACCACTGTATCAGCTACATTTGACAATAATTTTCTGCATGAATGAGGTTTAGAAGGTTTATAATCAGTCCAAAGATATGAGGAGTGCTAAGTATTTTTAGATATAATTTGTAAAAACTTATCTAAATTTGTAAAAACTTCCTATATGTCTAAAATTTATTTTTAACTTATAAATAAGATAATTTTAACTCTAAGAAACTCAATTCATTTTCTTTTCTACCCTGTATGAATAATATCCTTGAAACATAATAATAACTTAACAATGAAAGAAGTAGAAAAGGGTAAAATACCAGCTTCTCCATAGGCTGCATCAGCAGGAGACACCTTGGAGCCAAGAGCAGCAGTACCAATGAGCACAGTGAGGGCCAACCTGCGAGAAACAGGGGTGGTGGCATCACCCTCTTGGACAACCTGCTTCTGTGCCTTGCAGACAATGTGGTTTGGTTTGGTGGTCAGCACTTGGCGCTGTGATGAAGCTCTAGCTGGGTTAGTGAGGGCATGATGGTGCAAGAAACATTGGGTTGAGGCCATTCTGCTCAAAACTCAAAATCTTCACAGTTTCTTTGGCCGGTGATTCAGACAGTATGGTAGGCAAAGTGTGTGTGGATAAGAATGGTTTTGATGTGGGGTGGATGATGTGGCAGTGAAAATGTGGCTGTTTGTGGATATTGCGGTTCGAGGAGAATGGTTAGTGGTATCATTAGATTGCATTTCCGATGTGGGATAAGGTAGTGGGGGTTCTGATTGGGTACACCTGGCACCAAGCTAGGTATTGAATTAAACTTACCCATAGTAAAGGAGACCACCATCATGAAAAGAATATATATAAAAAAAATAAGTATAACTTGTAAGAGATATCATTTACACTAACAATTTTTACATAAATTTACCAGGACGGTGTATTGCTTCTTGATTTTATTAGCATAGGTACATTTTAAAAAATAGGTAAATTTTATAAAATTTATAGATATGAATAAATCGTGTTACAAGACTTATAAGAAGTGGTGTTTTTAACTTTGAGGATTAATGGTTTTCCTTAAATGAGGTTATGCTATCAAATAGATTTTTTTTATTTTTTTTTATTTTTTATTTTTTATTTTTTTTATAAACGGTTCTTAGAAATAGGATTTCAATTTTTTTTATAATTCTTTTTAAATTGTATTTTTAAACACGACTTTGATAATTTTTTATTTTTATTTTTTAAATAACTTATTTTACATTTTCTTAGTTATTAACGAATGATTTTTTATTTAATAATTGTTTTTTTTGTTTTTTTTTTTAATTTTTTATTGTTCTTTTTTAGAAATTTAAAATGAAAATTTTGATTTTAATTTTAAGTTGATATTTTTATTTCATGTAAATTTGTGAAATTAAAAATAATTAGATATTATATTAAAAAATAAATAAAAATGTTGAACATCCATAATGAAGAAAAGGAAATTTAATACAGTGATCATTAGTTTTAAACAATGATACTAAGGTAAGGTTAAAAAGTATTTTGAAGATGACATTGTTGGTTATAGTTAGTACACATAGTACAAGCTTAACCAGGTGAGTTCCGAGATCTAAATTCACAAGTTAAGTGCTCATGCTTTTGATGCAATAGAATTGGTATTATTTTTTTGATGCAATATTGGTATTATTTAATTCTTGTAAATTATGTGATACGTATGTTTCTAATAATATGATTAATGCCTTGTTTTGTTTTAGTGAGCCTAGCCAAAATAAAAAAAGCAATCCTGAATCTGAATTTTCTTTACACTTGTTACGTCCGAGTCAAACAATGAATTTGTTTTTATTTCTTTAAAACCCGAGCACATAATAAAAACAATTTGTAACCTAGACCTCAGTTTAAAAAACAATTAGTCATAATAAGCACAATAAGAAGGTTTTAATTTTGGTATGAATAAGAAAGGATTCTAAATTTCATGTGGATAAGTGAAGACTCATAATATGAAAAGCTAATCTCATATAGAGATTAGGATTGATTTTTTTTTCCTGAGAGAGGTATTAAAACTAATTCTTGGAGAAGTGTTAAAATTTAAGAGAGTCGTTAAAACTCGTACCTGGAGAGATGCAGAATACTTGTCGTGGAGTGATGTTGAAAACTCTTAAGTGGTTTGCTTAAGAGGACTAGACATAGTCCTGGTCGTGGGGTGAATCAGTATAAATCTATGACTACTTCTCTCTACTCTACACTTTGTTGCACATTTTTTATTTGCTTATAATTTGCAATTTAAGTTTAAGCTCCATTCAACCTTTCCTTTTGGAGCTAACTACACTATCAATTGGTATCAGAGCTAACTTCAAAGAGTTAGTTCTTAACAAGACTTAAAGGAAAAGATCCTTGGAGAACTCATCAGATTCAAAGGTCAATCAATTAACAACTAACCCTTGTTTAATGGACAAAAGTACGATCACTAGAAGCTGAGGATGTTATCATTTGTGGAATTCAACATTGTAAGTCTCATGAAAGTCATCAACGCAGGTATTTCCTCGTTATTTGTCTCCTCTAAATAGATTACTGATCATTTATCTTGAAGTAAGGAGTAGATGGATTTGTATCGACTAAATGCCAAAGCCAAACATATTTGTTGTATGCTTTATCTAAAGAGAAATTATCAAAAGTTCATGCTATAGTAAGTGCAAAAGAGGTGTGAGAGACGAGTGGTAAGGTGGTAAGAAGAAGTAAACTTACTCTATTAAAGATCTTGTATGAAATGTTTATTGTGGAGGAAACGAGTTCATATAATCCATGATAGCACAATTCCAAACTAATTTGAATAGTCTCAGATCTTTGGGTATAGTCATTAGTCAATATGACATAAATGACAAAATACTTAAGACTCTTCCTAAAAAATGAAGAGCACAGGAAACTGCCTTAGAGCATCTAAGGACCTAGAAGTCATGAAACTTGAGGAACTAGTAGGTATACTAATCATTCATGAAGAAGTTCTGCAAAAAAGATGAAAGAAATTATAAGGGAAAAAATTTAGCCATCAAAACAACCACTTGGTTTTGAAACTAACACATTAGTAAACCATATTTTTAAACAAAACAAAGCATAGTATGGTCTCAAACAAGCTCCTAGAGCTTGGTGTGAGTTATTTTTTGGTTGAAAGCAATTTTAAAATAGGAAATGTAGATACCACCTTGTTTAATAGAGACCATCTAAATGGTTTTATCCTAAATCTTTATGTAGATGATATAATATTTGGTGTCATTAATGATCTCTTGTGCAAAGAATTTTCAGTCCTTGTGTAGAAAGAATTTGAAATAAGTATGATGGGAGAACTAAAATTCTTCCTAGGTCTCCTTAACAGACAAACGGTCTAATCGTTGTATATCAAATTAAGTATGTCAAGGAACTTCTAAAGAAATTTAGGCTAGACGAAGCTAAAATCGTGTGTACCTCAATGCATCCCATAACATCTCATAGTCTGAAGAAAGAGTCTAAACCAGTAGATATTATTGAATATAGGCAAATGATTAGATCACTATTATATCTAACATCGTGTAAGCACTACAAGAAAATACACAATTAGCTACCAAAAGATGTGTAGGTTATGTGACCCACAGAAGAAGCGTGTGCCAAACCCACTCTACCACGCAGAAATCCACGCACATGAGAAAAAGAAATTTCAAATAGAAAATAAATTCAGTTTGCGTGTGCTAAACCCACGCAACCTGTAAAAAAAATATAAAAAAAATAAAAGAAAAGAGAGTGACGGCAAAATATGCGTGGACTGGACCTGCAAATAATGAAAAAAAATAAAAAATGAAGTATGTGTGGGATAAACCCATGCAGAAAGCAAAAAAAATAAAAGAAATAAAATAAAAAAAATATGCGTGGACTAGACCTACCAACAATGAAAAAAAATTAAAATAGAAAATCAATGCATTATGCGTGGGCTAGACCCATGCATAATGCAAGAAAACTTAATTATAAAAATTTAATTGGAAGTAGCGTGGGCTAGACCCATAAAAAATGTAAAAGAAAATTTAAAAAAATAAAATAAAACCAAGCAGGGGCCAGACCCACACACCAAAATATTATTTACAATTAATTAATTGTAAGCAGCATGGTCTAATAGTTAAGTATTTTGAATTAATAATATAATAATAATCATAACATGACAGAAAAATTCTTCTGCTTTGATAGTTAAGGATTCTGTCCAGGTGCTGAGAGGTTATGGGTTCGAATCTCTCCTGTTACACTTTCTCCAAAACTTGAATAAAAGGTTAATGGTGGGTAATAAAAATATAAATAAAAGTAATATAAATAGAGATAATAATAATAAGATTTTTTAAAATCTTTTTTATTATGAGCGTGGGCCTAACCCTCGCAAGCTTCTTTCATTTTTGCGTGTTCAGTTCGTAAGTTGCTTCCAAGGTTTTAGCGTGCACTGCCTGGCCCACGCTTTACCGACTCAATAGCATGGGCTTTTGTATCTTTGCCTGGGTTTTTGGCCCACGCTAAAACTAGTATTTTTTGTAGTGAGGCCAAATATTATGTTCAATGTCTATTTGTTTGCTCGTTTCCAATGAGACCCAAGAAAGGTACACCTTACTGTAGAAAAAAGAATTTTTAGATATCTTAAAAGTACTACTAATCTAGGTCTTTACTACAAAGCAAGAGAATTTTTTTGCTTGCATAGTTACTATGACGCGGACTATACTAGAGACAAAGTAGCAAGGAAGAGCACAAGTGGAGGTTGTCATTTTGTAGAAGGTAACCTAATCTCATAGACTAGCTAGAAACAAGGAACGATTGCCTTATCCATAGCAAAAGCTAAATATTTCAGTTGTACATAGTTGCTCATAACTGCTTTGGATTAAGAATCAACTTGAGGATTACAACGTTCATGAAACAAAATAGTGGTGCAATTAGTTTGTCTAAAAAACTTATTTTTCGTCCTAGAGCAAAACATATTGAAAGTAAATATCATTTCATACGAGACTATGTTCAAAAGGGAATAATTGTTTTATATTTTATTCCTATAGAGGATCAACTCGCAAATATTTTTACAAAACCTCTTGTAAAAGAGCGATTTTCGAAATGAGAGACCTTTTGGTTAAGAGTCTTGTTGAAGAAATCTTTACGTTCATAACATTTTTTTCATTAAAGGATATAAGATAGATATTCAAACTCACTAATCTTTGTAAACCCATTAGTTTTTAAAAAATCGCAAGTCACAATTGTGACATTGAGTTGAATTCTCTAGATATTTGATTGATAGATTGATTTCATAGTATATATTTTTACATGAATATTTGATTGGTTGATAATTTCATAGCATATTTTTTACATGAATACCTGAATATTTGATAAAATTTGTGATTGAAAACATGCATTTTCAAATAAATTTGAGTTGAAACTTTTTCTCTTTCCCTATTACTATTTTAAAATCCCACATTTATTTAATCCAATCAACCCTAGCAGGAAAGCGCTCAACCTAAATTCTAAGGTATTTGTAAACCTTGCACTATCATATACTCCTTGAGAGAAACCTTTAAAAATTTAGAGTAGATGGATTCTCCAATTCTGATTCCTTCATCTACTTTTTATTCTTCCCCTTCTAACCATAAATAACTTTCCCCATTTTCTTAATGGGAGATAAGAGCCCACTCAATGAATTATGATATTCCGCTTGTATAGGTAGAAGATGAAAATTTGAAAACGCCACTTAGGTTTTTCTTTTACGATGTGGAGGACAATGTGGTTGCGTCCATAGTAATGTGCACCATTTGATACACGGTTAGGTATTTTGATCTAAGACCCTTGGGGGTCGTGCATTAAAGAACTTATTTTTTCATAATTAATGTTATTAAATGCATGCAAGAGAAAAAAAAAATCTTTCCACATACTCATTTAAACAAATTGGTTTTATTAAGACAAAATTTATGGTCTTAACTTGAGTTGTCCTTGTTATTTTTGATCTTTTTCCCTAGACATTATTAGATGCTCAATCCTTTGGAGGTTGACTTTGATACCAATAATGAAAAATAGAGAAATTATAAAAAAGGAGGATTTAATTGTAATTTAATTAAACTTAAAAAATTTACAAATATAATTTGTTTAATGGTGTTAAGATGATGAATTGGTTTGAAAAAGATGGACTTAAACATAAATATTTCTCAACAAGTTTCATTTGATGAAATACAAAAGCTATATCCTCAAAATTTTACATCAAATTAGTCAATGGACATATTTGAAAATTTATTTTATCCTCGACTCTTTCAATTTGAGTGTTCACATTAGACATGTGTTTCATTGCTCAACTGAATCACTTAATTAACATATTTTCGTGTCTGCCTTACAAAGTGATCAGATTATAGTTCTTGCATATGATCCACCAATACAAATGCAAATCAAATACTTCTTTTTAAATACTTTGATAAAATATTAGGGTATGTATTCACACATTAAATCTCCTTCTTGATTTAGTACAAACAATGATAACATGTAATATAATAAAGATAAGGAAGAGAGAAAAACACACAATAATTTATATCGATTCATTTGTCACAACAAACTACATCCAGTTTTTGACCAACAAGTCAAGTTCAACTAAGCAAACTAATATTGATAAGTACACTAAAGTATTATTTGGACCCGTATATGGATTAACCCATTGAGTAATCTTCACCAAACCATTTTTGGCTTAATAATTATTCTTTCTCAAAATACTTCTAGCTTAATAAGTATTTATTTTCAAAGGGATGATCTTAATGTTAGAAGATAAGATGATAGTGTAACTTCTAGCAAAAATTACAAAACCAGTGGTTTAGATAAAAATTTTATCTAAATCTCCTAATAAGCCTCAAATATTCTTACAGAAGCAAAAAGTATCATCTTTCTATATGTGAAAAAGGAAATATCTCCTATTCTGAGTTTTATGAATCACTGAATTTCAACTTATTGTTGAATATTGAAGAGAGTTTCATTTAAAAAAAAAACGCGCTACGTACTCAAATTAGTAAAACCTTTTGATAAATATAAGAAATAATTAAGTATTAAGTATATGTATTTATAAGTTTTTAAACTTCCAACAATAAATATAAGTAGTTAGAAATAAAAATATATTTGATTGTGAATAAATATTTGAATATTAATTTTGTTTATTAATTGAGTATTTGATCATTGGAGTGAATAAATAACTCACAATAATATTGAATTAAAATGTACTAGTATGCATAATCCAAGTTTGTTGGACGTAGGTAGATCCATAAGCAATGGATTTTGTTTTACTTTTACTAGGCTGTAGTAGGACGTCATATCAAAGAAGGGGTCTCTTGTCCGCTAACATTAAGCAACCAAACTCCCACTAGAAAGGTGCCAAAACTTCCTAGTTACACAAAATTTATTTCATTAATTCCAAATAAAAGGTTCAATGCTTTCTGGAATGAGAAAAACACTTGGGTCCACACAACCAACATGATAAAGTTTTAAGGTGAAACTTAAACTACACAAAAGAATATATGCATCTTGGTCTCACTTAAGAAATTGGAGCCACAACCTGATTGAAAAGTCATGAGAGAAATGAAGAAGCACACACAAACACGCCTTTAACCTTTCTTTCTGGGCAAGGTCACATTTGATCAAAATCATGTGTGGCAGAATTTTTGATTTGGGCCTCTACTTTCACCTTTATGGAGAGATTTTGGTATATCCAAGTCATCATGGGTGTGCATGCGACAAGGGCACTCAAGCGTGTGTGAAAATTCATGGCTCCACACTTTGCATGAGCTATGCAACAAGAAGCCATGAGCCTTCCTCAAGCTTATGCCTTGCCCTCTCACACTCCACTAGGTTAAACTTTCTGGACCATTATACCCTCTTTGCAAGCATAAAAGCCTGCTAATTCTAACACCAAAAGTTCCTAAGTGCTAGTAGTGAATGGTGTATAATATACCATAAAAAAGAATATTAGACCCTCACCCATTTTTCAGTAGAATCTTCGTCTAAGACTTGGTTAATAATAATACTAGAACCTAACTCTTTTGTATTACATAAAATGTACTTGTGCTAAAAAAATGTATGATGAAAAAATATTACTAATATCATAAATGTCACCATACTCAATTTTTCTAAAGTTCTTTTATAAGGATATTAATTATTCAAATTAAAATGAACTCAAATTTCTAAAATTGGATGAAAAATTGTGATTAAGAGATTTTTTTTTATCAGAAAAAGAATTTAATTAAGTGAAATCATAAACAAGAGTGCTTCAACAATGTGATTGTGATTAGGAGATGAGATATCACTAAGTAATTTTCAACGTAAATTGAGTATTATAGGATATCTCACATTAATATCATGGTAACTGAAGTAGTGTAACACGAGAGAGAGAGAGAGAGAGAGAGAATACAATTTAATTTATAAGATTTTGTTTTTTAAGTGAATACTTAGATATGCGAATCCTTGTGTAAAGATATGATCCTATTGGAGAGAAAATGCACATTGGACACTAGTTATAAGATAAATTAAAAATAAATTTCTTCTCTTTAATTATTTTAGTATCAAAATCTATTTTCTATAATCTATCCGTAATTATCCGATAATGTGAAAATTCCAATTATTAATAAGAAATTACGGTGTAGATATACCTTTTAAGTTAATAGAAAAGTGTACTAATCTATTTTAATATTATTTTTTTATTTATATATTATTTTTTCAATAATTATTACATAGAATAATTAGTGATTAATTATGTTAACAAAGATATGAGAGTAAAGATTACTTTTATTCCTTTTATGAAAGACAGTTATTCTAAATACATGGAATAATCAAATAGTAACAAAATAATTACACAATCTCTAATAATCCTCATATATAATAATTATATTTATCATTCCTTAATATATTCTAATATAATCGTTAATTATTTTCACATAATAATTATTTATTATTAATAATAAATACAAAAACAAATTAGGAATAAAAATTGATATTTCATTTATAACAAATTGATAGTGCTTTAAAATTTTTTGTATCCCTTTATTAAAAGTTAAAACTAGTAATTTTGGAGATTGAAGGAGTATCGATTATAATTTATAATTGAAAGATGAAAGAATTTTTTTAATATTCTTAGGGCATAAAAACTAATCGAATATATATTTTTATTTAATAAAAAAATAGGCTAATTTTCGGGTATAAATGAGTGGGAGACCCATGCCTTCATAGAGTCAACATAAGCAGTTAGAAAACCAGTTTGTTAATAGTTCCCTCTGCTTCTGATAACCACTGCAATATGCTGCTTTTCATTTCTTGCATAAAATCTGGTCTGCCTTTGTTTGTCAATGGCAATGACTGGCCAGAAACTATATTTTCTCTTAATCATCGTGAAGGTGATGATGATGACGATGATGATGATGGAGTTGATGTAGCACCAGCAGCATAGTGAACAATATGTTGCAGAAGATGAAGAAACCTTGAGCCTGTAATAATACATCAATATTCTCATACATGATGCACTTTTTATGGCTCATAAGCATGAGTATTTATCTATATTTATGTAATAATTGGTGAGTAAGCTTCTATAGACTTGCTTAGCTTTATATAGTTATTGATGTTTACATATAATATTTGATATTGTTTAGTACTTTTGGTCACGTCTTATCCATCAGTTGTAACTGATATACTTGTATTTTTAGTATATGAATATTGTTTATGAAGTTTTACTTGCAAGACTTCTTCTATCTCTCTTCTTAACAGATGTTTTGCATGTGTTGGAAGTGGTTTAAAGCCATGGCTTCACCAATATATACTTCATAAATGGTTTCCTTTATCATCTTTTCATTTTCAAGTTTCTTCCATTGTTGGCAAAATCTGATTCAGGGACTACTTATAGTGTAGGCAACTTTCATGTGTAATTTTATGGTTTTCTCCTGAGAGTTGAATTTCACTTGCTCAACAATGGAATAAGGGTTTGCTGGACTGCTTCAAAGAGCCCAAAATACACTAAAAAATGAGACTAAAGTTAGATAAAACCTAAACAAAACCATAAGAAGCCAAGTCTGTAAGACTGAGAATGTTTAAAAACCGACTAATTTTTGTTAAACGTGAATCTAGTATTTTTTTTTTTCTTGATCATGAATAGTTTCTTGAAAAGTGAAAAGTGAGTTTTCAAAAATGTGAGATCAAACACAAGCCTAATTTGACCGTACAAAGTAGAGACTTGAAACAGGTTTAATCTGCTAACCTAACTTGAAGGTTTTTTACAGTATGATGAACTAGCATCTTTTTCCTTTTATGCATTGAAGAACTAGCATCTAATACCGTGTTCACATGTGACATAATACTGTGTTTGATATTTGCATAATCAGAATCTAACATATGAAATACTGTGGTTGTTTGTGTTCTGGTGTTAATATGTGTAAATTCAATCTATAATGAATTAATAGCGCAAGAAATGTGTTAGGTGAAGACATAATGTAATAAAAAGTACTTTTTTCTCCATTAATGAGACTATCAAATTTTATTTTTTTCAAATGCATAAATATTTTTACCTTCCCTTTGCAATTTTCTCATAAGCTTCTTATGTTTTCTAATGGATTGGTGCATAGCTTGCCTCAAATCTGAAGTGGAAGGAAGGTATGAGGTATATATATATATCAAAGCAAATAATATTTTCCACATTAATTAGACCTAAAACACTTTGAGAGATAGCATATGTATTATATGCCCTATTGAATTTTGGAAAGTGGAAATCTTTATTTTATAGGTCATGGTTGCCCACTCATATCGTTCATCAATTAGTTGCTAATCGTATATATTTCATCTCCTTCTGAAACAATATTTACATAACCATATTTATATTTATATATACTCAGCAAGGGCAAAAATTCTTCACCATTATTCAATCAATAGCTAAAATAGTACTACTTAATGAGTTAATATATTATAAACAAACTTACTTTATTTTTATTTCTTATTCATCTATCAATTTTTGTAATATTTTTTTTTTTTATGTTACTCTTTCTTCCTTTTAACTCAATTCACCACAAAATAATAAGTACGTTATAATTTTCCATGTTGAGTGGTACAAACAAAGGCAAGTAAGAATATATATATATATATATATATATATATATATATATATATATATATATATATATATATATATATATATATATATATACACGTATGTATATAAATGATGAATCCATTGATTTGACTAACTTTTATATGATTAATGTGTTAGAATTTGCAACATAGTATTATTTAATAATTAAAGTAATTTTTTTTTCTCATCAACAAAAAATTATTATTTAATAATTAAAGTAATTGTGATTATTGAGCAATCTTGATATGGAAATTTAGGATATATATTATGTTAAATTATATTTATGGATATTTGCTGTTTAGTATGATGCGAGTGAGCCTGTGATATAGGTCTAGTTATTACTAATTACATGCCTAAATGCAAGGTTTTTTTTATGTCTTTGAAAGAATGTAAAACTATTTATCAGAATGTTGTGCAAAACCCTAGCACTCAGATAAAAAATAATTCCCTCCTACAGTCCACGATTCTAATTAAGTGTAAAAGAATTTGGACTCCCCTTCATGTAGCTCTAGGTAATTGCTTTGAATGATATGAACATGCATAATCTTTCAACATTGTGTTTTTGTAAAATTTGTCAATTAATATCCAATTCTAGGACTGGTGCATTGTAGTTGTATTATGTCAAAATAATGTTGACATATAGATTCTATGAATGTTTCTTATTCTAATTTTTGACAATTCAGACAAAATATTTTAGGTTTTGATGTGATTTTGTGCTACAACGAAAATAGTTTAATATATGTATATTTAATATTCTGTAATCTTGAAATATCTTAAAAATTGGACCCAAAAATTAATATTTTATATCAATTCATTACTGTGCCAATATTTTCTTAACTTTGAATTTTGTGGCTATTCTACAAATTCCTTTTGTCTAAAAGCTAATTTGCTAAAGTTTATTTAAATTTTGTTACAATAAAAAATGAGTTATCCATTTTCTTATGTGGAAATATAATTTAAATTAATAAAATTTTATTTTATTTTATTTAGCTAATGTTTATAAATTTTAACTTAAATTATTACTTTTCCTTGAGATTTTATAAATTTAAAAGATATAATTAATAAAAGTTACTATAAGAATATGACGATTAAACTACTAGAAAATAGTGTTTATCAAATATAAGACGCAAATAGAGTGACTCAAATCCATTTTAAAATCATATAAAAACAATTCAATAATTAGAGTAAGTCAAATTCACTCTAAAGTCGATATTACATGTTAGGAGAAAAAAACATAAAAAATGGCTTAAAGTTTGTTAATGAAATAAAAAAAAAGATTATTTTCTTAATAATTACAAAGACTAGCATAAGTTAAATTCACTCTAAATAGATATAAAAGTAATCTAATTAGAATAGGTCAAACCTACTCTAAAGTCCACATACAGTACAATTCTTCGTTTTTTTTTTTTTATTTTCAGTTTCAAAAGTTTTAATTTTTATATATACATTTCTTAGTACATAGTGTTGGCTTAGCTGACATTTTTCTAAAATTTTTTTATTTCAGCTTTTAAGTTTTTATGAACATAACTTTCATAAGTATTTTATAATTTTTGTACTACAAAGTGTCAACTTAGTTAATACTTTAAATTTTCTTTTCAGCTTTTAAGATTTTATTTATTTTTATAAGTTTTTTAATACATAGTATTATTTTAGTGGACATTTTATATATTTTTTGTTTAATTTTTATATTTAAGTGTGAAAGGTTTTAATTTTTTATATTTTTTATTATATGGTATGCCGACGCATAACCATTAAATAATCTTATTTACTTTTTTACTTTACTCTTTCTCACTTTCCCGTTCTTTACTCTCATGCAAATTTCTCGGGATCTCTCATCTTCATCATTTTTCTATTTCTCTCTTGCGCAACTCAATTTTCTTTTCTCTCCGGCTTTTGCTCGAGTCCAAAAATACATAGGGAGACTTAGATTCATAAGAGTCCACAAGTGGAGGAAATTTCTCTTTGAGCGTTCAATATTTGTGCTTTGTGAATGTTTTAGGAAACCCAAAATCAATGCTTGTGGTTTTGATGTTGTTTGTGTTTGAGAGAGAGGGTGAGTATTTTTTGGTTGGTAATACTTTATTGTCATGAATAAATAAGTTTGTAGCTTGTCTTTTAGCCAATTTTTTTTATTTTTTTTTTCATTTGTGGATTTAGTGGGTGTTTTCGTTGATAAATGTTTCAGTTTGTTTTTGAAGCATAATTTTTTTGCCATTGGAGTGTAGTTTGTAAATTGAATATTGAATAAATTGGGAGTTGACTAAAATATTGAATAAATTGGATTTATGCTTGAATATTGAATAAATTGGGAGTTAGATGAAAATTCTCTCCGTGATTGTTAATGTGTGTGGGTTTTCCTTTGTCAGGTCGAGTTATTTTTGGTTGAGTTTGGAGTTGGTTTTGAGTTTGATTACTTTTTACACATGTAAAATTTAGCCTAAAATGTGTATATTTTTAGAAGTAAAAATTGGCCCGTGGATTCTTGGTGAAGAGGCATTGTTGAAGTTAAGCTGAACGTATTGTTGTATTGTTGACCATGTATTGTTGAAGAACTCATAGTGAAGAGCCATAGGTTGTGCTTTGGCAAGTTTGGTTATGTGATTTTAATGTCAGTAGTCTAAATGTTAGTGTTTTGATGGTGTTTTTTACTTGGATATTATGATGCTATTTTTGTAGTATGTTGATTTATTGGGTATGATTTTCCTTAAATTAATTTTACTATGTTTGTTATGCTTGGTTGGATTGAGATGGGCCATCCTCTTATGTACAATATGAATTACTTGAAAACCAAATATCATATAAATTAAATGTTTTAGTTAAGGAATTTTTAGTTTTAGATGTAAGGTAGAATAATATAATGAAGTACTTAATAGAGTGTTCAAAATTTTTAGCTAAGAACTAATTTTTTATTTTTGTTTTAGCACGAGCCAAACCCACTCTAAGACCTTTTTTTTAAAAAAAAAAAATTACCGTGAGTCAAGTTCACTCTAAAGCAAACACAAAGTCTTTTTTTTTTTTTTTTTTTTTTTTTATTTTTTT
>Ga0209700_102709_pt1 | contig 35360 bp, 15 predicted proteins | sample SiratroredBW_FD_187528 | JGI IMG/M metagenome (GOLD analysis project Ga0209700, IMG submission 187528) | Root nodule microbial communities of legume samples collected from California, USA - Siratro red BW (SPAdes) (version 2) | ecosystem: Host-associated > Plants > Roots > Nodule | place: USA...
AAAATTTTAAAAAAAAAAAAAAAACAAATGATTAATTGATATTTTTATTATAATTAAAGTTTATTTTAATGTAGTGATGTCTAGTCACATTTTCTTAGTATACATATGTTTTCCTTCTTTTTATAAACTTTTCTTCATTTTATTTACTCTTGTTATAATCAGAATGTTTTTCTTTTTCATATTTTGCTTAAAAGATATCACAATAATTATTTAAAAGTTATTAATACATTTCTTAAAATACATCATTTTGTATTAATTTTTATCTCAAACAAGTTGTGCATATTTTAAAATGATTATATTGACAATAAAAATATAAATACCTAATATTTTTGTTAGTAGTACTTTATCATTATAAATGTTTTTAATAAATCAAAAATATTTAATAATATAATTAAATTATAACAAACACACATCATCATCCACACCTTTATCTTTATTGTAGGGGTGACTTAAAGTCGAAGCAAGCAAAACAATGGCTTTAGGTCTCAAGGCTTCAAAGGTTTAAAAAAAATTAATATGCTTTAGACCTCAAGACCACAAAGGCCTTAAAAAATTTTAATATACTTCAAGTCTCAATGCTTCAAAGGCCTCAAAAAAAATTTAATAGTAGCATATTATTATAAAATAAAAAATATGTAATTTTAAAATTATACTAACAAAATTTTAATTAAAAGTTTAAATATTTTAACTGACTTTTAAGTTTACATTGATGTTATAAATATTTAATAATTTTAAATTTATATTGGTACTATAAATACTATTTAATGAACAATATTCTTGAAACTTTCTTATAATAGATTAATAATATTTAAAAAAAAAATTGAACAGTCAAGGAATCTTTCTCAAAACTTTTCAATTTATCTCTTTCCTATATTCAAAGGGATTGATATCATCTCTTTATATGTCATATCATTGTCTGACTCTTATACTTCTCTCTTTCTTTCTTCACTTATCTTTTTTCTTCTTCTGTCTCTTTGTTCCTTCCATAATATTATTTCAACTTGTTTTCAATTTCAAATTTCTTTCATTTTGGAGACTATGAGCAGTAGATTGATTGAGGAAGAGTTTGTGTTCAGTTTGGCTCCTTTTGAGTGCATCAATATTAGGTAAAAATAATATGAGATTGATCAGTTGATCCCAATTTTATTTTATTTTTTATTATTGTTTAATTAATCTTAAAATAATGTGTGCAGATTAAAGGAAGAGAATTTAGAAATTACAAATTATATTTAAAGACATACCAAATGAAAGGATCTAAAGATAATATCATAATAGGAGACTTGAGATTCTAGGATCAAGTTTATTGTCTTGCAATCATGTTTTATCTTTTTAACTTAGACTTATTTTATATACTTATAAGTTATATTCAGTGTGATTTATATTATAATTTTTAATTTTATATAAAATTATACAAATATAGCAACTAGAAAATTTGAATCAGGTTATTCAAAACTTCAAAAAATAAATAAAAAAGTTAAATTTTTTGTTGAATCACAAAAAAGGGATATGGATAAATATATAAAAATAAAAAAAATGAATTAGAAAATACAGGTGAGTCTTTTTTGAATGAAAATTATTTGAAACATGATAATTTATTGAATCTTGATGGCTTAGATTTATTTTCAGAATTAAATATCTTAAAAAGGATATTATAGGATTGAAAAATGATAAACCAATTGACATTCTTAATTATATAAAATTATATAAAAAGAATAAATTTTTTTCCCAAATACATATATAGGATATTAACAATTTCAGTATCAGTTGGTTCAATTGAAAGGATTTTTTTTCAAAAGTTAAATTAATAAAATCTTATTTAAGATCAACAATGTCTCAATAAAGATTAAACAGATTAACTTTATTATTTATTAAAAAATATTTTTTAAATAAAATTAATTGTGATAATTTAATAAATAATTTTGCATAACAAAAAGTTTGAAAAATAAAATTTATATAAAAATATTATAATTTTAATTATTTTATTAATTTAAAAAATGTCTCACCTTTTTATTCACATTGGACATCTTAAAACCTTGAACCATCACTTATCGTTATCTCTCATTCTCTCTTTTATTTCATATATATATATATATATATATATATATTAGATATAAAAGAAACAAATAGACATTTCACCTCACCCACACATCAAACCCCCCACGCCTAAAACACCCTATATACACAATGAAAAATATGTGACAACCCATATACACAATAAAAAAAAATATGTATTTAAAAATCTTAAATAATTATTAATAGTCTTAAATAATAATTGATTGAGATAGAAATAAATGAGATGTGAAGAGTTTAAAACAAATATAATAGAAAAAAATGATATGTATGATTAAATTAAAATTAAGATTTTAATTAATATTTACCATTTAAAATTTGGTTATTAAAAAAATATCTAAAAATTTTAATTCTATGCACATCACACATAAATTACCAAAACTAACACACAAAGTATAAATAAATAATTATTTAAAATTAACACATATTTCGCTTAAAAATATCACAATAATTATTTAAATTTTATTAATATATTTCTTAAAATACATAATTTTGTATTAATTTTCATCTCAAATAAATTGTGCATATTTTAAAATGATTATATTAGCAATAAAAATATAAATACCTAATATTTTATTAGTAGTCACTTTATCACTATGGATGTTTTTAATAAGTTAAAAATATTTAATAATATAATTAAATTATAACAAAACACATTTTCACTCACACCCGCATTCCTCCCTCTCTCTCTCTATATATATTAGATGTAAAAGACACAAGTAGACATTTTCACCCTATCCTCGTCTCCATCCAAACCCCACTCAAACCCCATACCTAGAACACCCCGTATACACAATGAAAGTTTAAAAAATCAAGTTATTGATAAATCTTAAATAATTATTGATAGTCTTAAATAATGATTGATTAAAAATAAATGGAATGTGAATAATTAAAAAAATATAATAGAAATAAATAATGATTGATTAGAAATAAATGGAATATGAAGAATTTAAAAAAATATAATAGAAAAAAATCGTATGTATGACTAAATTAAAATTAAGATTTTAATTAATATTTACCATTTTAAAATTTGATTATTACAAAATATCTAAAAACTTTAATCCTATGCACATTACACATAAATTACCAAAACTAACACGCAAAATATAAATATAAATAAAGGACACTTTAATATATTGATTTATATTTATTTTTTTAAATGATTGATAATGTACAAGATAAAAATATAACAAAGAATTTATTTATATTTTAAAAGATTGAGTCATGTTTTAAAAAAAATAATAAAAATTAGCAGGAGTGATACACTAATTATTTGATTATCTTTTTAAACTAAATAATTTATAACTATTTTATACATTAGTATATAAAATAACGTTTTCTTATCTACTACACCATTTGCCATATAATATTCATAGTAAATAATATAATGATATTTATTTGCAAATAAAATTGTCGTAATTTACTTTGATTATTACTAGATTCAATTTAACAACAAAAAAGTGTCATTCTTCAAAAGTGTACTTAGTAAGGTAATCACCATTCTATTTCTTATCTTTTTCATCATTCAAAGTTAGTCAAGAATAAAATACTTATATTGGATCGAATAACCATACACACCAACATCAAATTCACAAAGAAACATTATAAGAAAGCAATCATCCACCTATTTTTCTCATACTTTGTGACCACACCCTTTTGGCCCGGCTAAAGCCACTTATAATTCATCAAACCTAGCTTACTAGAACCCTTTCACAATCATGAATAGGCCCATCTGATTAAAAGTTCAAAAAATCAATAAAGATTATCAAGAACTACCACCTACCATATACCTTGCTTTCATAAACCATAATGTGTTTTCTCTAAGAAACTACCGGAATAATAAGTTTTAAATTCTTAATAAAATTGATTAGCCATTAAAAATTTCCTTATAGTTGAGTACAAATTTTTAAATTTTTTTTGTCCAAGGTCCTTACCATTTGATCTTTTTGTGACCAGGGTGATATGATTTTTACAGTATAAAATTATCGTTGACATGTTACCAATGTTTCGATGTAAATTTCTTTATCACATGAGAACATGTTAGTTAGGAAAATTACAACAACTGACGTTTGTGGTAGGTTAAAACTACCACATGTTTTTATTATTGTAGATCAACATTGTTTAAGGCTATAATGTTATTAAAGGAGATTATAGTGTTAGGGTGTGTATTGAAAGCAATGGAGTAGGTCTGAGTGTAGGAGTTATGACTCACATATTGTAAAGGTTATATGTTAAAGACTGTGAAGTCAACATGTTTATAAGGTATTATGTTTTAACTCACACAAATAATCTTGTACTGTGGACACAATGATCTCAAAAAGGTAAAATTTTCAAAGTTTTTTACTTTTTGTTGTGGTCTTTATTTATATTGTCTTTATTGTTTCTCATTTTATGTTGACACATATTGTCACTCTAAAAGAAATAGAATAATAATCTAGTTTTATGTTTTTATTTTTTTTTAGCATTTCAAAAAAATGAGTTTGCTCATACAAGTTTACCACTACAGTATATTAGTGTACTGTGGTAAAATGGAGGGGGAGGTTACTACATTTAACATTATAGACATAGAAAAATGATTTTACTTAAGATTAGTGATATAATGAAAGAAGACTTATAGTGTAAGAATGTGAATTTAGGATGTAATGGTTGGTAGAGAAAGATAGATTGAAGGAGTTAGCTATGGATAAAAAGTGTAGTGAGTCAGTTAATTTTTTTGAATCGTAATTGTAAAGTACAAGTTTTTATTGATGATGCCAATTTGAACCATGAGTAGAGAATAATTTTAAATTTTATTTTTGTGAGGAAATTTGAGGACTTTATTTGAACACAATGAGCATGAAAGAGTTAATGAAAAGGTTGGTGGATTTAGTGTTGATGTTAAGTTGGAAAGAAAAGGAAAAGATGTATTAATTGAGAGTGATAATAAGTGCACATGTGACATTAATGATGATTATATATGTTAATAATAGATCAACATGTAAAGACTATGAGAGTAAAGATATGAGGATGAAGATGTATTAAAGGTTTAATTAAGAGAAAAATCTGACTAAATATTTTGAATTCAAATTTGAGATGAATTTTACATCCATCAAAAATTAAAATAAGTTATGGTAAAATATGTACCATGGGAATGATATTGAAATATAACTATAGAAAAATGATTAAAATCAAGTGTAAATAAGTTGATTATGATTTTTTCTATGTATTAAAGGAATAAAAGTTCTATTCACTAAATCATGAAAACCTTAACTATGTAATTAAAATTACAACTAATCAAATAAAAAATAATAATGATGTTATATGACTCAAATAATAGACAAGGTCAAATATAAATATAAAATCAAAACAAGTACTTCATTGCATGAAGAAATAAAAAATTACAAATACAACCATAGTCATAAAAGATGAGAACAAGAATAAAAAAGTTATAATTTATGATATATTGAAATAATTGAGATAACCATTCCAAAAAGAAAAAATCAATATACGAATATCTTAATTCAACGTCTAATACCAACATTACCAAAATATCATCATTTTATTTTTTCAAATTAAATATTAGAAAACAATAAAAAAGTACATTAAAAATGATTATATAACATAGCGACCACGTCACTTTAATAAAGAAAATCAAACAATAAAGAATTTTAACAAAAATATGAAAAATTTTAACTAATCAATAGTATGAAACTTTAATAAGCACTTAATTAAAAAGTTCGAATATATTAGAGATTTATAACTTATTTAAACTTTTATTTGTTTTAATATATTATGATCATATTTTTCTCCAAAAAAATAAAAAAATAAAAAAATCCACCCGTGCCTGAAACAGAATATCCATATTGGCATCAATCAAATTGCAAAGTTCCACCTATAAAGGCTCATAAAAAAATAAAAAGTTTACATTAACAAATGTAAGCTTTTCTTCTTTAATTTTAATTAGAATAAATCAATATATAACGCGAAATATTTACACTATCCATGAAGTATATAATTAGAATTTATTAGGTTTTAAAATAACTAAATTAAAATAATAATATAAGATATGTTTTATATGTTATATCATTGACAACATATTAAAATTGAACTCATTTTTCTTTTATCACGTAAAATACACAGCAATGTGTCTTTTTGTATAGAAATGAAAGATATGATTTTTGGGTCAGCCTTATTTATGCCTTAAACCTACCCACAAAATATCATCATAAGTACCTGCGTCCATTAATGGAAGGATGTTTTATAAAAGGTGAGTATGACATTTCATTATTTTGTTGTACAAACCTTTCTGCATTAATAACATACTAAGCATTAATAACATACTAACCGCTATGTATGTAACATCAACTATGAAAGTTCACTATAAGTATTTAAAACGGACATATATTGTTAAAATAATATTATATATTTAATGTGATAGATATTTTTTAATCAAATTTTACTTCTTTCAAATACTTTAGTCAATCTTAATATTAAAAAGGTAAATTGAAATATCAGAAGAGATACCTTTAAAATAGCAGTTATTAAAAAAGGTTATTTTCGTTATCAAACTAGAAACGTATTTGTTTACTACATTATTTAATACTTTTTATTAATAAAATGTTTTTGTTTTTGTTAGGTATAATTTTGTGTTGTTTAAAAATCAAATCAATCATTTTAATATTAATATAATTTATTTATTTTATCTTATTTAACTACAATAATATTTATTATTATAAAAAATTTAGAATAGTAAACTAAATATAATTTCTCTTTTATTAAAAAATTGCTTGAAAGAATGGGCATTTATTATTGTCAATTTTTATTTGTTAAATATGAAAAGTATAAAAAATAGACTAGAAAATTGATTCGAAAAACTCATAAATAAAGTTTATTTTTTTTTTAAAGTTTAACATATTTGAGCTCTCGCTCATTTTCTTAAGGTGAGAATAATTAAATTTCAAGCCCATCACCTATTAAAAAAATATCCTCCTTTTATGTTGTAGCAGAAATAAGTAAACCTCCTCTCCATTTATTGACATTGTAAGCATAAATATTTGCAATATACGATTTGAACAAAATTCACTTTAATTTAACTCTGCAAAATATTGTTTTAATTTTAATTACAGAGTTAATTTGAATGAATTAAAAATTGTGTTATAAGTTAGGCAAAAGTTTTTGTTAAAATAAATTTTTAAATTTGTAAAAATCATAGATTTTTTTTTTCACAAACTAACAGCTATCTTTTATATATAATAATAATAATAATCTCTCCCAGACAAAACGAATATGTTGCTTCTTTTCTAAGCAAGGTCATGCCTTTGATCTGATAGGAAAATGAGATCAGAGTCTAGTAGAAACATGAAACTCAACGAATAAATAAGATAAATTCGAAAATTAATTGCAGAATTTTTAAGGTATTGTGCTATTTTTAGTGTATACATATATTATTAAATGAAATTTATTAAAAAGTTATGGAATTGAGATAAAAGATATTTAAATTTGTGTTGCCAATATTTTTCATAGGTAAATACTTGTTGATCTACAATGAGAGGATGTTCTAGAAGAATAGATTATTAGTATACGAACAACCTTTCTATATTTCTAGACACTTAAAATGTTTAATTAAATAATTGTATTTTTTACTTTATAATTTTAAAATAAAAATATTATATACATGTTTAATAATAAAAAATGGATGTTCATGTATCATCCACTAGTATATTGAGATGTTTTTTTTTGCTTTATATTGGCACTGGAGGTTGGCGTTCTGTGACGTGGCTTGCAGCATCATGGTGCTAGCGTATCCGTCACGTGGAGTTCTCTCACCCTCACATCACTACCGCTGTGGGCCCCACTCCCTTCCTCTCTCCCTCAAATCTCAAGAGCAAGCCATCACACCCACACGCTCTCTCTCTCTCCCTCTCTCTCTCTCTCTAAAATCCCAAAAGACGAACCAAAACAACCTTCACAAGTTCGCAACGATAAAAAAAAGTAACTAACCTCATGGAAGAGCTCTCCGCGGGGCCTCTCGTCCCCGCCGTCGTCAAACCCGACGCTTCAAGAGCCGCCGCCGCCGCCGACACAGGAGCTTCCGCCGCCGCATCCGGTGAGACGTTCCCGGCCTCCACGTCGGAGCCGGATAAGGACTTTCTCTGTCCGATTTGCATGCAGATCATCAAGGACGCGTTCCTCACCGCGTGCGGCCACAGCTTCTGTTACATGTGCATCATCACTCACCTCCGCAACAAGAACGATTGCCCTTGCTGCGGCCACTACCTCACCAACACCAACTTGTTCCCTAACTTTTTACTCGACAAGGTTCGCTTCCTTTTATACTTCCGTTTCATTATGCAATGTTCGTTTTCGCTTGCGAGTTTCGCTAAACGCTCCGTTTAAGTGAAGAATCTTTTAGTTCTTTTTGTGCAAAGTGTGTGGCGAAGAATGCTGGTTCGAGTCTCTAGACTTTTCTGTTTGCACTTGTAATGCTTGTAATTACTAATTGCTTCTCGCAATGTTGCTTACTCAGACTTAGTAGCTTTTAGCGTGTGGTTTGTTCATCATCTCCTTGTGGTTCCGTTGCTTTTGCACCGAAACTTGAATTGATTTTCGCTTGCGAATTTACTTGAAGCTTTTAGCAGAATGTGTGTTGCGAGTGAACCTGTTTTGAGTCTCTAGATCTTTCTTTTGGGGCTTGTAATTACTGATTGTCACTTGCAATGTTGCTGAGTGAAACGTCGTAGTTTTTAGCGTGTGATACGATCTTGAATTTTATCTTCCAAATATATTGGAAATGCAGCTTATTGTTGTACGGTTTATGTACCACATTTGTAGCTACTGAAGAAGACTTCTGCGCGTCAAATATCAAAAACTGCTTCACCTGTGGAACATTTCCGGCAGGCATTGCAAAAGGTTAGTTGTGCTTTCACTCTTTTTCTTGATTAGAATTTGTCCATTGGTGAACGTATGTTAATTGTGCAATAGTAAGAGATTTTTGTTGTTTTGTGGGCTGTTCATCTTACCTTTTGTGTTCTGTTAAATTATGAATATAAGCCTAGAAGAATGTTTGTAGATGTTTCTATAATTGGACCATCTAATAATAATAGAGCAGATAGAAGGGGATTATATTATAACTAGAGCTGGTTTTTAATTTTTGGTATAACCAGGAGGTATAGTCGCCCTCTTACTGGGTCAGTCTATTTCTGAGGTAAAGTAGTACCATAGTACCTTGACTCCATGTCCAAGCTGGGGATTGAATTGAATTCTAAACCTTGGTTAAGGAATCCAAGTGCCAAAACCATTTTTGCTACTGGAAGTGATGAAAGATCAGTGATTATGTATTCTCAGCTGATGTATATGCGTATATATATATATATATATATATATATATATATATATATATATATATATATATATATATATATATATATATATAGAAAGATGAGTACAAGTACATCTCAAAGAGGAAGGTTATAGCCCATGTTTCTTAACCTAAAGCTAGGTACTCCCATCAACAACTTTATGTAAGTTTATTAGAAATTGAATTTAAGCCTAACTCAACCTTACAAAACTTACTTGTAAAGTGAGGTTTATCCCTACTTATATATTATAAATTGGTTTTATCTCAAGTTGATATAAAGTGAATTTAAGCCTAATATATACCCCTCATGTTGAGGACTAAACATCTTGAGCTTGGGACTGGATGTTTATGGGTGGTCCAATAACAGCCTAATATGCCTAATAAATCTTGCAAGGATAGACTTTAATATCATGTTAGGAAGTGAGTCTAACTCATCCTCACTAAGTCGACTGTAAGGTCAGGTTTGTCTCTACTTATATTCTATAAATTGACTTTATTTCTAGTCAATATAAGACCTCCAACAAAGTTGTACAATACTATAACAATCATAATTTTAACACTTCCCTTCAAGCTGGAACATATAAATTGTATTGTATGCACTAAGCTTGGAACATATAACCTAAATTCTAGGCCCTTTTAAGGACTCAGTGATAATGTTTACATAGTTCCTTGGACCGTAGCTCCTCATTGGTAAAATAACAATCGATCTTTGTATGTTTTAGTTCTTCCATGAAACATAGGATTAGAAGCAATATGAAGGGCTGACTGATTATTACAATACACTTTATTTGCTCAACTTCACAAAGTTTCAACTCTTGAGGGAGTTGTTTAGTCTACACAAGTTCAAAAGTGACTAGAAGCCATGATCTATATTTAGCTTTTGCTTTAGATCAGACAAATACATTTTGTTTCCTGCACTTTGAGGAGACAATATTCCCTCCAATGAATACCCAATATCATAAGGTGAATCTTCTGTTAGCGGGACAACCAACCAATCTTCATCGCAATACCCTTAGTTTGAGTATTTTCTTTGTCCTCATACAACAATCCTTGCCTTTGGAGCCTTTGATATATTTGAGAATGTGAATTACAATATTCCAATTATCAATGCAAGGATTCTGCATGAATTAATTAACAACTCCCACATCATAAGAAATGTTAGGTCTTGTAATACTGAGATAAATGAGTTTTCTCACCAACCTCCTATATCTTTTTGGATCTTAAAAAGTGTCACCTGGTCCATTATCAATGTTTGATTTGGATCCATGGGACTATCACTAAGCTTGAAATTCACCAACCTTTAGAATGTCAAGAACATATTTTCTTTGTAACATGACAACATTTTCCTTGATTGAGCCACTTTGATACCAAAAAAGTATTTTAGAAAACCAATATCTTCAGTTTGAAAATGCTTGAATATTCTCCTTTAGTTGAGAGATTCTATGGTGCCATTTCCTGTAATAACTATATCATCAACATAGACCATTAAATAAACATACTTTCTCCTAAGTATGACAATAGAAGACTGAATGATTTGCCTCACTTCGTTTCAATCCTAAAACCTGCATAGTATGTGAATTTACCAAATCAAATTCAGGGTTACTCTTTAGACCATAGAGAAAGTGGGGTAATTTACATACTAGATCAGACTCTTCTCAACCAACAAATCCAAACTCTCCTCAAGCAACAAATTCAGGAGATTGTTCCATGTAAATTTCTCCTCAAGATCACCATATGGAAAATGTTTTTAATGTCAAGCTGGTGAAGTGGCCAGCGACAAATAATAGCCATTCAAGAAAAAAGCCTAATAATGTTGATTTTGGCCCCGAGAGAGTTATCATTGTAGCCAGGTCAATAAATTTGTGTATATCCTTTGGCCACCAACTTAACCTTAAGATGATTAACTTCACAACTAGGTTCAACTTTAATAGCATAGAACTATTTACAACCAATAGTCTTCTTTCCAAATGGAGGATGAACAGGCTCCCACGTGCCATTGCTTGTAGGAATTTGCATTTCATCAATCATGGCTTGTCGTCATCCATGATGATTAGGTGCTTCATGAATAGTTTTAGGAACGGCGCATACAAAGAAAAAACAAAAGAAGAATACAATGGAGATAAATGATGATAACTTAAAAAGTTATAAATAGGATATGGATTATGAGTAGACCGAATACCCTTCTTATGAGCAATAGACCAATTTGAAGTAGAATCATGTGAAATAGTTGATGAAGAAGGATCCATGGTTGGAGAAGCTCTTGGAGGAGGATTTGAATCATGAGAGACTTTGGGAAGAGTGGGAGGAGCTTTTTGTCTTGCGTTGGTATGTAAGGAAAGGCGGTGGGGCAATGCCAAATTGGTTTGCATTAGTGTTGGATTCAAAAAAAGCTTGAATCAATAGAGGACCAAGGTTGGAACACGGAGAACTTAATGAGTGGGCACAGGAGCTTCCATGGAGGATGTGAAAAAATGTGTGCTAAAAAAGGGTGACATTAGCTAAAAAAGGTTGCACATATATCTTGTATCTTTTGGTAGTTGGAGAGTAACATTTTTATCGTTTTTGAAGGCGATAATATCCCAAAAAATACATTTAATAGTCTTTGCAAAGAGTTTGCGTAAACCTAGGGAGACTTTATGAACAAAATAAGGGATCGCTTGGAAAAATAATGGAGTGAGGAATTTCATTTTCAAGAGAGGAAGAAGACATTCTATTTATTAAAAGCCAAACAATGAGAACTGCCTTTCTCCAATGATGCACGGGAATATTTGTATTGAATATTAAAGATCGTTCAATTTTAATGAGATGTCTATTTAGATAATAAAGTCCTTGTGATTCTTGTCCTTTGCTAGTCAAACGACTCATATTTGTTCCTATATGAAAGGAATCAACACCAAAGGTTTATAGAACAATTTAAAGAGCGAGTTAATTGTCTTATAGAGACTAAATTATAAGGACAATGTGGAATGTACAAGATAGACTTTATATTTAAAGGAGTAAAAGGACCTTGACCAATTCATTGAGATGCAACTTTTAGATCCATTAGCTACAGTAACAAAGTGGGAAATTTTTGGAAAAGTGATAAATGAGAATGAAAAGCTATTACTAGAAATATGACCAAAGACACCCGAGTTAGGTACCCGTCCTGTGGAACTTAACCTTCCACTAATTGAGAAATACAGGCTGTAGAAACACTTGGTGCCAAAGAAAATTGACCTTGATGGTGAAACTTTTCAGATTTAAGTCTCAAATACTCTTGGGACTCCTCATCAGAAAAGTTGGACTCCCCTTTTCCAAATTTAGACATGCGAGTTGCCTTGTCTAGAAAACTATGCAAGGAGTAGCAACTCTCTTGGTTATGACCCATTCTTTTGCAGTATCTTCTTTGAGCTCGGCCACTTCGACTACCATGTCCTCCTTGGTTGCTACGACCTCCTCCTCTTTCTTGTGGTGCTACAATTGTTGATGTTTAAATAACTTCAACTAAATTTTCATTTGTTAACAAGGTAGGCACCGAAAGTTTAGTGACTAAGCTGTCCATTGAAGGAATCTGATCACTAGCTAGACTTTGGTCACATGCATTATCAAAATAGGAGCATAAACTGCTCATAATTAGGACCATGTATAACTTATCGAGATTTTTGTTGATATCCTTCAATGAATTAGCCATAAGAAATCTCGATAATTCTTCTATTGCAGCTCAAGCTTTTGCGACATGTGAGATCATATCATGATTGGTCTCCGTGAGAGAAACTACTCTTTGAGTTGTATCAGGGAGATGTTGAATGTCATTAACAAAAAACGTCGTGCATCTTTTTCCAAGAAGAACATGTCTTACAAAATATGAGAATTTCTAAGACATCTTGTTTAACTAACTACCATAAAGCAACACATAACTCGAAGTCCATTATTTACCATTTGAGATTTTTCTTCATTCGGAACAACACATACTTCCTTTTCCAAGTTTGCATGATATCCTTGATTAGGGAACCATAACTCCATGAACATGGACTAAGATATATAGTTTTTCCAGTTGAGCTTTGTCATGGTAATAGTAGGAGTAGCAGAAAAAGTAGAGGCCACTCTAGAAGCAATGAGCAACAAATAGATTTGAGGAGAGAGGGAAAAAGCCTAGCTGTCAGGGGAAGAAACCCTAGATATGGGGGAGAGAGCTGCGTGCAACAAACCTTGCCTAGAAGATGTTGGCGATGGATGACATTGGTTGGGTGTGATTCTGGCGGGACGCATACGCTTGGTGAGGATTTGGTGGCGTGTGGACTTGGTGGCAATCGGCATGTCAAAGAGTATTTGGTCAGGAGACCATAGAGGTTGGGTCACGCTCCTTGAGACACACCTAACCTTGACTTTTGACTTTGCTGGACAAAATGACAATATCCAACTACCAAGGACAGTGAACAAAGGTGGTCCAGCGACAGGGCTCTTGATACTGACTTGAAGTGATGAAAAATCAGTATGTATTCTCGGCTGATGTACATGTATATATATAAAAACATGAGTACAAATACATCTGAAAGAGGAACGTTACAACCTATGTTCCTTACTCCCAGAAACAGCTTTATGTTTGCTGTACAATACTATAATAGTCATAGTTTTAATAGTGCTAACAACTTTTGGTCTGAAGTTGGTTTTTAACTTTCTTTGTGCTATGTAATTCTTGCATTTTTATTGTTTATGTCACTAGGCTAGATCAATGAATGAAATATTGGTTTTAGCTCATGTTAGTTTATTGCCTAATAGGAACAGATTTAAATTGAGTTGTGGAACTAGTTGTATATTGTTTTCTGTTTGGAGTTCATACGACTTAGAATTATTGAAGATCTTTCTATGGTTATATATTTCTGTTTCACACGAAACTGTGGATATAGTTGATCCTTTATCTGGTCTGTGATTCTTTCTTCTGTTTTTTTATGTTTTGAATACAGGGTTGTGATGTGACAATTAAAGAGCTAGACACCCTTTTGTCACTTCTTGCTGAAAAGAAAAGAAAAATGGAGCAAGAAGAAGCTGAGAGAAATATGCAAATATTGTTAGACTTCCTGCATTGCTTACGCAAACAAAAAGTTGATGAGTTGAAGGAGGTGTGCTGGCTGCAATCTCTCTCTACCCTAAGTTATTGCTTAGTTGCTAATATTTTCCATTTTTCTTTCTTCGGTTTGCAGTAGTTGGCCTTTATTTTACTGCTGATTTATGTTACATTTATCTCTACTTATTGCAACAATTGGTCTTCAAAATTTTCATTTTTAGGTTCAAACTGATCTCCATTTTATAAAAGAAGACATTAATTCTGTAGAGAAACATAGAATGGACTTGTATCGAGCACGGGACAGGTACTCCTTAAAATTGCGAATGCTTGATGATTCGGGTGGAAGAAAATCATGGCATTCATCACTGGACAAGAGCAGCAGTGGCCTTATATCTAGTCCTCTAAATATTCGAGGAGGGTTGTCATCAGGGAGCCATACTAAGAAGAATGATGGAAAGTCCCAAATTAACTCTCACGGGCATGGAGTTCAGAGAAGGGATGCCGTAACTGGATCAGATTCACAGCTTATAAATCAATCAGGTCTTGCCCTAGTTAGGAAAAAGAGGGTCCATACTCAGGTATTCTTGATTTAATATTCCATGCCTAAATTTTACATATCTAATTTTATTTCTATGTGCATTGGTTTCTGATATTTTATTAAAAGCTTTTTGCCTCAGAATAAGTTTAGTTTCATGACGGGTAAAAGCAATTGTAATTCTGGAAAAATATTTAAATCTTAACTTTGGAATTTTTTTAAAAATTGTAATTTTGGGGAATCCTTTATTCCGGCAGAAGTAGTTGTGCACTTTTTTCATAAACATATCGGATTCAAATGTATAAACAAAAATGGTGGAATTTTACTGCTTAATCAACACATGTTGAGCTAAGACTCTTCATTTTTATATTTAAGTTGTGGTCATTTATGTTGCCACAAGCTTCAGAATTAATGTGGCTATAGCACACATTAGGAGAGACTTAGACTTAGCTCCCAAGCTGTTTGGTTCTACAGAACTTAAAAAGACAGCTACAAATTTAGGTCGTGGGAAGGCTAAAATGAGTCAGTGCCCATGAGAAAAGGTAGAAATCTTGTTTTTTTTTTTTGTTTTTTTTTGTTTTAATTTTTAAAGGCTGTATGTTAGGTAGATATTGACTAGGGATGGTTTGCATGCAAAAAGATGGTTAGCAAATATCAATATGGAGCTCCCGTGAACTATGGGTGTGGACAACAAAGGAAAGGAAAAATAAGAAATGATTTAAGTTGTGTAAGTAGTGTATATTGAGGAGTTCAGCAAGGAAACAGATTTAAAGGATACTTATAATGTTTAAATAAAAATAAAACTGATGACATTAAGATATAGATCTAGGAATCGTGCTTTAAGATTCAACTGTATGATGATTGTGCTGTACGCACATTGACACAAGCTAAATGTGTACGAAATTCTCATTGACCTAAAGACGCTACATTTATATAAGTAGTGCGTTTAATGCATTAAGCACATTATTTCTAATTCAATACCCCTGCAGGCTTAGTTTCCGACACTATAATTAGAATTGAATAATTAAGACAGGCACAAATATCAATATATCATGATAAAATTTCTCGAGATACAAATTTATAATCAATCCCAATTAGAATGAATGTCTTATCACTCATAGAAACTACTAAATTCCTTCAAAAACTTAGCCAGCTTAGAAGAGTAGTTTCTTTCTTTATTATTGTCTTGTAACTTAAGTCATGAATTTTGTTAAGAATTTTAGCATATTCCTTTTTTTTTTCTTTATCACTGAATTTGCAACTATAAACTTAGTTTATTTTTTCCTCTCTGAATCCTTTTTGATTCCCTTCCTTCTGTCTAGTTTAATGACCTACAAGAGTGTTACCTACAAAAGCGAAGACATGCAGCTGATAAGCCCCATAGCCAACAAGAAAGGGATATGAATCTCATAAGTCGAGAAGGTTATAGTGCTGGTCTTGAAGATTTTCAGTCAGTCTTGACAACTTTCACACGTTACAGGTATAGTTATAAGTCGTTTCAAATATCCAACTTGTAGGACTTGAGGGTCAAAGGGTATTTTGCATTGAGAGTGAATGGGAGTCAAATTAGGAACGGTTAAGACTGCTATTAGATAATTAGAGGAGGTTCAATGAGATGGCCTTGATTTTGTAGCCAGGAACTGCTTTGTGAGGAAGAAAGGAGTCATGTAGGAAATTTTATTTTGTATTAAGGAAGGTCTCCTTGCTCTTTTCAGTTCTGGTCAATAAATAAATCGTTGTTTCATTTCTACCTTTTCGATGGGGTTCTTAACAAAGATGCTGGAGTTTATATCAATTACTATTATATTTAGTTAGCCATATACAGTTATGTCTAACCCTTTTTGCATCATTTGAAACAGTCGATTGAGAGTCATTGCGGAACTAAGGCATGGGGATATATTTCATTCAGCAAATATAGTGTCAAGGTGAATTTTGAAATTGCTTATCAAACACTTGGTATTCATAGCTTGCGTTTTGATGTTTTTTATTTGTGCTGCCTTTACTTTAAAAAAGCTAATCAATGTTTTTGTTCAGTTCCTACCTATTGTCAGATATTGCATTGTGGTTGACATAACTCATAAAGCCATGCTATGGGTAAAATATAATTTATTTTTAATTTAATCAGTAATATGTGGCGTTGTAATATTGTAATAATGTGTATCATCGGATATACGGGAGCATTTTGTTGGGATGGGATTCTATTTCTCTTTCTTTTCAATATTGATTGGATGCAAATGAATTTATCCTTTTGTAATGTGACTGATTATCTTCAATAGTTAATCTGGTTTATCAGCAGTGCCCCATTCACTGATTTAACTTAAATGTTCCGTTTGGTAGAGAGGAAAAAGAAATAGTGAGAGTGGAAAATAAAAGAAAAGAAGAGAAATAGATAAGAATTGAGTGGAAAGAGAAACTGTTTGACTGGAAAGAAATGAGGAAAAAGAAAGATTATTTTATATAAAGAAAGATTATTTTATATAAAGAAAGATTATTTTATATATTACTATTAACCATTTTTTTAACTATTTATTATTATAATAATAAAAAGAACCAAAAATAGACCCATAAATAATTATGGGTGCGTCCATAACGTAATGGACTATGGGCGTCCATAATTGATTATGGTCTACAACCGAACTTCAAATACTCATTTTTCTTCTCTTTTCTTCACAGATCCCTCCAACCAAATCACCACACCTTCCTCATTTCTCTTCCTCCCTCATTAACTCTACGAACCGGAAAAGTCAATATTCTTTATCATCACTAATCTTTTATTTAGTAAACCCGTTTCTGCTTATTATTGAGTTCACCCGCTATCATATACAAGAGAAACATCTCTACCAACTAAAAGAAAAATAGGGAGATAAATATCTCTAAAACCTTGTTCCCCAAGCTCAGGGTGGGTGAGACACAACAAGTAGATCAACCACCATGAGTTTGGATGGTAGAAAAAGAAATCTGGTAGGAGATAAAGCTTTAGTGAGGATTGGATGTTTCATCAGAAGCATTATTGGATATAGATGGCGATATAGTTGAAGGGTTTGAAATAGTTCAGTGGGCGGTAAAAGAACGGGTGATAAAGATGTGCCTGTGATGAGATTATTGACATATTGGATGAAATAGCAGGAGAAAAAGGCGCGGAAGCAGGTTGAATGGGTTTAAAGTGTTTGAAATAGGGAACCTGTTTTCATTTAAATAATATCTTTAGAAATGTAATGTCGGTCAAAAGGAGATAAGAATTTGTAACGATTGTGAGATGCTCAGTATCCAAGGAAGAGACATTCTTGAGATTGAAAGTCCAATTTGTGTGCATTATATGGAATTTTCAGATGTAGTTATCATAGGCATTTGTTCAAGACTTTTGACAGAAGGTTTAGTGTATAATGCCCTTGTTATTATAGGGATTATCTAATTTTAGGTCTTGATCTGCTGGGTGCTATGTCATGACAGTGTTACAAGTGGGTCATGCTGGTACTAAACTTGCTCTTCATACTTGTTCATATTTTATGCTGGAGATGGTTCATGTTGAGATAATAATACTAGGCAACGTAACAGACAAGTAGCGCTTTATATTATTGTTTTAAATGTATGAAGTTAGACAGAATAAACTGTATCAATGAATAAAATGGTCATATTACATTTATTCACATATTTGAGTACTCGAATTTTCTTATTAATACTGTATTTTCTGAATGCATGGATTTAACATGTATGTTGCAGCATAGAGTTTGACCGTGATGATGATTTGTTTGCTACTGCTGGAGTTTCTAGGCGCATTAAAGTTTTTGATTTTTCTGCTGTAAGATGGATGCCCTTTTACTCCAATTTTAATATAGTTCTTTATTTATTCTCTTTTGATTGTTAATGTTAACGCTTTTGTAAATGTGTTTTTATAGATTCTGTTTAATGTTTCATCTATTCTTGGGTGGTAGTGGGGGTTCCTTCATAGTTTACTTGGAATAAAACATATTCCTCTTATGAATTATGATTATGAAAGTTTCACTGGCATTATTACATTGATACCAATTTGACCAATTTGTCTCTAATTCAACTACAAAACCTGGTTCTCAGGAAAAGTTTTATTCTTGTCTTGATATTTGACAGAACATATCAGTAACCCTTCATGGGACATATGAAGTATATCATAAAATTGGAAAGAATTAAAGAATTTTGCATACTTTATTTAAAGTAGAAGCATCTCCTTGGATATTTGGAATTGCTTGATTTATGGTATTTTTGGTTAAATTTGTGTTATATTATAACTAAGTGCACCTATACAACCAAAGTGAGAAATTTGCTGCACTATGTATGATATGATGCTTGAGGTGTTGCGTATTTAAACAAAGCATAAAGCACATTTCTGGAGGATTTTTAAACTTAGTGTAAGGGTTCACCCTTGAAATATTTCTTAAACAAATAGTAATAGATTATGAATGCAAAATAACCATTCCCTATGTCATTGCTTTCTAGGTTGTGAATGAACCCACAGATGCTCATTGTCCAGTTGTGGAGATGTCTACACGTTCAAAACTTAGTTGCTTGAGTTGGAATAAATATGCTAAGAACCAAATAGCTAGCAGTGATTATGAAGGAATTGTGACTGTTTGGGATGTAACCACCCGGAAGGTAACTGTTGAATTCAAATGGTCAGTTTGTTCTTGTATCAGCTGTTTTGTCGTGTTAATTCATTCATGTTGTTTTGATTGTCATATGCGCTTTTAAATGTTCTACAGATTATTTACTCACGGCTATTATTTTTCCTGTTGCAGAGTTTAATGGAATATGAAGAGCATGAAAAGCGAGCATGGAGTGTTGATTTTTCAAGAACAGATCCCTCTATGCTTGTATCTGGTAGCGATGACTGCAAGGTACTCTGAAACATTTATTTGGTAGTTTTGATGGTTATTTCCCTGGATTGCTTCTGTAATTTCCAATATTTTTGTAATAAACATACTTAAAATATTTTCGTGATATATTAATAATGCATTAGATAAACATCACCTTTTACTGATTTTAAGAGTTTGCCCACTTTTTTACAATATGCTTTCTCAAATTCAAATTGCATTGGCATGGTATCTGTTGTATGGAAGTGATTGAATAATAAATAGAGACACAAATCAGATTCCATGGTATCTGTTTTAATACGTGTCTTGTCTTCAAGCAGGTCAAAGTTTGGTGCACAAATCAGGAAGCTAGTGTTCTAAATATAGACATGAAAGCAAACATATGTTGTGTCAAGTACAATCCTGGATCTGGCAATTATATTGCAGTATGTACCTTTCATTTAGTTAAAAACATAAAAAAAAGTATCTCTAGATTTAGTTCATTTTAGATTTGATCCTATCCATACTATCTTGTATCTATTATTCTGCTGTGAACTTGTGATGTTTGGCATTTCAAAGCTATATACTTTATACTTTATTATAATTAATGATATTTCTGTCATAATTGTTTAACTTAGTTAAATAGATTAACTTATGCATTGTATTACCTATTTGTCCTATGTGTAGGTTGGTCATTACTTGTTTGTATATCTTTAATGGAAGGGTTACTATAAATGAATGAATTAGCTAAGAGATGAAATAATCTCTCTCTTAAGCAATTTTCCATATTTCTCTCTCAAATTGGTATTAGAGCAGGATAATCCCTTTTTTTCCTATCATTGTTCCGTGAGTCCATCATTGTCTGCCACCAGCTAGTGCCACCATTTCTCTTTGATAAAAGTCTGGTTGTGCTCTTCTTGCTGAGCGACACAAAACCCTATATCCACTATCACAGTCCACTACCTTCTGCTGCTAGCCACCATAGTTTTCTCTGACAAGCACCAGATTTAGAGCTCCTCCTTGAACAATGGAGAACCAGTAATCTAGGAGGCATATTTCTCCCGTCACTTAACTTTGTGTGGCTAACCTAGGCACATGCTGTCCATTTGTTGCCTTGCGGTCACTGGAATGATTTCGCGCCACCACTAGTGCTACATTGAACTCTTTAATTCCCTATACCAACCTATTTTTCTTCCTTTGGAGTTCAGGCTCTTGGATACCATAAGGGTTTCCCTTTTTGCCCCAATGTACCCTGCTTTTGATCTGAAAATGGCCTTTGGAATTGCCCACTCCAATTTTGGGTCACTAACCATTACTTTAGAAAAGGTTAATGATAAAAATTACCTATCTTGGTTTGTATTTGTTGAACTCTGGTTTCTTAGCGGAGTTTTTCCATGATCATTTGGAAGATGATAGTAAAATACCATTAAATATCATTTGGAAGTTGAATAGTCATTATCAGCTTTGAGCTTTGTGCTTTGTTGTGGCAATCTGTAGAATACAATATATAGGGAACTCTTACCATTCATAAGTTTTAACTCCTTTTGGAAGAAGGCTAAACATATTTTCGCAAATTATATTCAACATCTTTATGACTCAAACTATCATCTCTTAAACAAATAGATCATGACATGGCTTCTTTTATTGTTGAACCCAGTCACCTGCTAAGGAATTGAAGATTTTTTAGAACTTGCTTCCTTGAAAGAGATCAAGAAGTTGGATAAGTTCTATATGGTTATGATCTTTTGTTTCATGCACCCAAATTGTGATCATGTTTAGAACCAAATCCTGATCGGTCAAGAAATTTCATCAGTGGAAAGCCTTAAACAATGTTATCAAATGTGTTTTTCCAGGATATTCTCGCCTCCATAGAAACTAAAAAGTACATGTTTTCCAATGTCACATTGTTTGAGGAGACTTCTTTCTTTCAAGATGCTAGTTTTGTGCAATGGGACTTGTCGCATTCATTGTGACTTATCCCCCTCATGCTAGACCAAATCAAATCACTTCTCAAGGTTCCCCTCCTCTAATTTTACTTGAACCATCATCACCTCCTTTGATCACTTATCAACACAGCACACACGAGATTGGTCCAATGTTACCTAGTGAATCCTCTTCTTCAAGTCCTTCACCACCCTCTATACCCATACCACAACTCTAGATAATGAATATCCTAATTGACTCAACTCTGTGAAACAGTACTCACTATACCTGAAATCCTTATTCTATTTATAATTTTATAAGCTATTATCAACTATCTCCTTCCTTTTTCTCCTTCATCTCATGGAAAGAATCACTTGTATTTTTCATGTGATCTTATATCTTCTTATGAATAGACTAATTATCTTTCTACGTCCTCTTATGAAAAGACAGGTGGATGGAAGTGGGTTTATTCTATTAATGTTGAATTATAACTGTTTGAACCACTTGAAGTGAAGAAACAAGTGAATTCATGTATTAGAAATCAAGAGCAATCAATTCATTCGGTAAAAATGATTAATAATCCTTGAAATGAGATTGGCTTGGTTTAGTTATGGACATATGATGTAAGAACAAGTAGAACAAAACAAGAGTCAACAAACTACAAAAGATAATAGAGAATAGGAATGAAGAAACACACCACTCTCTAAGAGAAAGATAAGTGCACAAGGAAGTTCACCACTTAAATTTGGAAAACACAAAATAAGATTCATGAAATGAGGAACATACCTCAAAAAGAACTCACAATGCTTGCGAGAATTCTCAGCACCTTTTAATTCGAAGTATGGGTTATGTTACAAATGGATGGATACATTATATAGGCTAACTAGAGAATAGGAAGAGTTTAAGACTTGTTTGGTCCTTGCATGAAATATGAAGATTTTAGGACTTGTTTGATTGTTGCACATAATTTGTCAACCAAGGTCATTGTTTTTGAAAACTAACCTTATGTCAAAACTAAGTGTCTCAAAATTCTACTTGAAAGAAAGAAAACATATTTTGTACATTTTTATTTTCAAGAAAAATAGAGGAAATATTAAGAGAAATATTTTGATATTTTCTCCTAATATCTTTTGCATTCCTTTTGTGAATCTTCCTCCATAGTCTTAGTATTGAATTTTAAGTTTCAGTTCTTCATTTCTCCTTTCTTGAGCTCTTGTAGTAACTCCATCTTATTGTAACATACTTCTTCCTTGATTTGGGACCACATCACTTCTCAAGAGAAATGCGTGTCGAAGAATGATGCCACAAATTTCTCAACTAAAGAAACATTTATGCTATAGATGAAAGATTTTGGATGTCTTAAACACTTTATGGGTATTGAAGTGGCTCAATCAAAATAAAATATTGTAATTTCACAAAAGAAATATGTCTTCAATAACTTGAAAGAAATAGGTATGATTGATTGTAGACCTATGGATCCAAATCAGAACCAAGCGAGCTCTTCTTAGAGTTAAAAGGATACAAAAGACTTATTGAGAGATTTATTTATCTCACTATTATTAGACTAACTTGTCGTTTTGAAGTTGGAGTGGTTAGTCACTTTATGCAGGCTCCGCGTCTTGACCACTGAAATGTTGTGATTCACATCCTCGTATACATAAAAAAGACTCTAGGACAAGGAATGATATATATATATATAAGAGAAATACTTAAGTGATGGGGTATTGTGATCTTAAAATCTCCTATAGATAGACAATCCAGTGCTAGATATTGTGTTTTCATTGGAGGCAATATTGTTTCTAATAAGAACAAGAAACAAGATGGTGCTGAAGTTGAGTATAGGACGACACTTGTGAACTTGTGTGGATAAAACAATTCCTTCAAGAGTAGTAATGTAGTTAAATTCGACAAATGAACATGTACTATTATAAGTAAACAACTATTCATGTTGCATCTAGTCTAGTATCTTACAAGAGAACTGAACACAGATTGATTGTGAGGGCAATGTTAGAATTGTTTAACTTAGTTGAATAGGGTAACTTGTTTGAATAGGTTAACTTATGTATTGTATTACCTATCTGATATTTGTTTAGATTGATCATTACTTTTTTCTAAATATCTTTGATGAAATGGTTCCAGTAAAGGTTGATTATTATTTTCTTACATATCTTTAATCTCTCTTTAGCATTTCTTTTTCTCCATAATTTTCAATTCTTTTGTAGTAGTTTGTGCAGATTGTACTTAATAGATATTTTGAATTGTGATATTGACATGATTGTGTTTCTTGTCTGCCCATATATGTATTTGACTTATGGGAACATATATATTGTTGATAAATGTTATAAATATCATTTTAATAATTAATAATAAATATGTATAAACATCAGAGTTATAAGCTCTTAAATATGTAGTATAATTGGTTGCAGTTATCAAATTGCAATGATTCACTTGAACTAGCTCCCTTTTTGTGACAAATTAATGACTACTACCTTGTTGATATATCTAATACGGGGTATTTATATATTTTTGCAGGTTGGATCAGCAGACCATCACATCCATTATTATGATTTGAGAAATATTAGTCGTCCAGTCCATGTTTTCAGTGGGCACAGGAAGGCTGTTTCGTATGTGAAATTTTTGTCTAATTATGAACTTGCTTCTGCGTCAACAGATAGTACACTAAGATTATGGGATGTGAAAGAAAACTTACCTGTGAGTAATTTGAACAAAACTGTTTGATTGATTCTTATCAAATCTATCCTTCATTAAAAATTAAATTTGTGGATCATGTTGACTTTTGTTACTTAATTTAACTGAAGTCATCAATCTGCCTCTAGAAGTTATATGTCATATCAAGAATTTTATCTTGAAATCTGAGGATTGTTAATTCTCTAGTTTTTCATTGCACCAATATCATATTTATTTATGACTCGCTTTTGTGTACCAATATCATACTTATTAGTAATATAAATGTATATGTATATATTTTTTTCATTTTCACTCAAACGTGTGCAGGTTCGTACTTTCAAAGGCCATGCAAATGAGAAAAATTTTGTCGGTCTTACCGTTAGCAGTGAATACATTGCCTGTGGGAGTGAAACAAATGAAGTCTTTGTCTACCATAAGGTTTGTGGTGTTAAATTGTGTCCTTTTTCTTGTGTATTTATCTTTTTACCTAACTGAGGATTCAATGGGGCTTTGCAGGAAATCTCAAAACCTTTGACTTGGCATAGATTTGGATCCCCTGATATGGATGACACGGAAGATGAGGCTGGATCATACTTCATCAGCGCGGTATGTTGGAAGAGTGATCGTCCCACCATTCTAACTGCCAACAGTCAAGGCACCATTAAAGTGCTGGTGCTTGCAGCTTGATCATGAAAAGAATGTGGAATTGGTATTATCTTTTCCCGTGTGCCATGATTGTATCATTTGTTAATTGTACATAATATTCAAAGTGTATATGGCAGGTTATAGGATCTTAATGAAATATCAGTCGTGGACTTGAACCTGTATTGATAAACCAATTGAGGGACGAAACTTTAATTTTTATCAATTGAGGATCTGTATTAAAATTTTGTATTAATAAGTTCTCTGGAGACAAAAAAAGAAAAATATCAAATTTGGTATGTGATAGTAAATATGATAACAAAGAGCACGTGATTTAAATATTTTAAATCCATAATAATTATTATTACTATTGTGCTGAGATTGAGGTCCTCAATTGATTATCAAAGTGAGCTTAACAAATAAATTTTAACATTAAAGTCATCCTTAATTGAGGTTAAATTGTCATTTTCAAGGAAGCACATGATGTGTTAAATGTCTTATTTTTTTTTTTACTGTCACTTCCAACCTTTGTGCATCGGAATAGATATGTGATTGGATTTTTATATTGTATTATTGTAAAGGATTTTTTTAGTAAATTTTTTATCATTGGTTGTTCTGAGAGAAGGAATAAGGGCATAGATGTTACTGCAATGCTGCTTGGTTTTCATCATATTATTGCTAAATTGAGAGATAAGGACCAGTTCATACAGTGATGCATATTTTATATTTCATAGTTTTCATCATATGATTATAGTCTCCACCAATTTTGATATTTAATGATTGCCATATTCTATAGCATGCAAAAAGTACTTTTTGAAATATAAAATATAAAATTTTATGGACTACAAGTATGGAAATGGCATGCATTTATCTCTGCATATTCACTTGTTATCATATGTGATGACTAAAATAAGGGTCTGAATTTCGTCTTCTCCTCAAAATTCCCAATTAGCATTGTTCCTTTACAAGGGTTTATTTTATATGCATTTGAGGGCTTTTTCTGCTTATTCATTTACAAGTTCAAATGTTTTTCACCACAAAAGGCAGTAGGGTTTATTTTATATGCATTTGAGGGTTTTTTTTTTCTGTAATTCTACCGAATAACACAATTCACTTTTCAAACAATTTAGATTGGCTGGAACGAAAAAAAAAAGGGTTCAAAATAATCAGTGAACATGCTGGTTTATTGCTTAGAAGGTGTTCAAAGGTGTGCACTTGACCTGATAACAAAATCACAAGCCCTATAATGCTAAAATTAATTGGAATTCTAAAAAGGCTTTGTTTTACATATATCAGCATATTGAACATTACAAGTGGCATAAAACAAAATTATAGAAAACATTTACAATTATAAAATAAACTCAATAATTTCTTTTCTTCTTTGAATATATATTATTCAACTAATTCTAGTAATTTAAACAAATGGTAGGGTTGGATATTTGCTTGTAACTCGCATACATCAGTTAATATGAATATCTGTTTGTACAACTAACTGCATTTATAACTTTTGTAAGCTACAATTTCGACAAATTATTCTCGGATAAATTCTTATACAATGAATTTCTTTTTAAAATGAGTAAAAATATAACTTTTTTTTTCTAATATTCCCCTCTTATCAATAAAAAAATACTTTACCAACTCAAAAGTTATTATGTTTTCATATATTTTTGTATGATACTGCTTTTATATTTAATCGATATGAAATGATGTTTTTATATTTAATCGATATGAAATGATGGAGCTGGTTGAAAAACTTTAAAAACAAGTTTTGCTTCTTTTTTGTTCGTAACAATAAAGTTTTCATACAGAGATATTTTGTTTTCATACAGAGATATTTTGATAAGAAAGAAACAAGTTAATGCTAAAAAAAATTATTACATGTAATCTAACTTTCTTTTCATCTGGACATACTTTGACAAGGAAGAAAAAAAAGAAATGTTGGGTGTAATCTAAATTTCCTTTGTAGTCAGTCTTTTAGCTGCAAATACAAGTTCTTGTATTTCATTTTCTTATTTGTTCTTCAAATTTTTTAGTACCCACTTTTATTAACAAGAACGAATAGTAGCTGTGTAAATTTAAAGACGAAAGCTAGAAATCAATTCCTTCACTCAAGAGACAAATATAGGATGGTATGAACCATTCATTATCTTCACTTACAAACCTTAAAACCTTAATACAAATGGATAAAAGATAAACAATAAACTGATAAATGATACACTGGCAAGCTCATAGGGAGGGATAGCACCAAATATTTACATTCTCAAGTATTCTACCTATCTTATTAACTATTATATTTATATGAATAAGTTACAAGTAATTCTGACCTAAACACGTAATTTCCGGGCTTGCAAGGTCAAGAAAACTTGAACATTATTCATAGGGATAACAAAGATAAAAAGAAAACATAAGAAGAATAAGCTCAGGAGAGATACCGCCGAAACATCTACAACATCATCGGACTTAGAGTAGTGTGTCCTCCACTCTGAGGGCTCATGACAAGGAGCTTCAAAAACTTGTCTTGCATTATACAAGACATGTTTGAAAACGTAGACAAAGGTGGTTGAAGTTGAGCTGAAAGAGTGGTTTTTGTGACTTCAGCTCAGCTTGAACAGTGGCATGAAATGTGAGAGTGAGGGGAGCTATTTATATACAAAAAAACTCTGCACTTTGGCCACGTTGGATACTAATAAACAAAATAAAATTAAGAAAAAATTAAGAGAGAGAAAGAAATAAAAAAGAGAATGCAAAAAAAGACATCAAACACCGAAGCGGTGAATATAAATGATGATTACCTGCACGTAAAATTAGGGTTGATATGTCCCTTTCTAGCTAGGGTGAGACAGGAAGGATAATGAGAGTTTGTTTTCTTGGGATTCAAAAAATGAACCCACTATTCCTGCTTGGATATGGACACTGTGCCCTCTTAAATTATGATGTCAGGTTCTGCTGACATTCTCTTCCTACCAAACTGCAAAATATTTTGGTTTCATTTTAAACCGTGAATGGTTTTGTTTCTTTAGGTATTAGTACATATCAGTTCTTAGCTTGCTTTTGCTACCACCTCCATGTATCTTTCTTCCTTAAGGTTTCAAAATTATGTGCATTGTTTTGTCATTGAATATAGATCATGCGCTCAAAACTTTGTTCAAAACGAATAATTTAATGTCAATTGATTAACATATTACTAATTTGCATTCTAATTAACTTAGTCTGGTTTAAGTTTAATATCTGACTTTTGTTACTAGTATAAATAGTTTTTAATGTCAATTGATTAACATATTACTAATTTGCATTCTAATTAACTTATTCTGGTTTAAGTTTAATATCTAGTATATAAATAGTTGGCATCCCATCTCCTCAAACTCAATCCACAATCTGCATTATACAACAGTTGTGTAAGATGTTAAATGATTAGATATGAAGAATATATACATAGATTTCATAGACTATAATGTTGAGATGTTCTTAAAATAATTCAATCATAGTTTTTGAAACTGTATTATCCAGATTATGTTAACTTTCTTATTAACAAGTTTTTAATATGTATATATAAATAAAGGTCAGGATATAGTTATTTAATTTCATAATCATGTGCACTGAAGAAACTGTTACCTAGCTGTTGAGATATATTAATGGTTTAAGTTTTGACTTTTGACCATTGAATTTACTCTGTGCAAGTTTTTAACCATCATTCTTTATTGTCAAACCTGTGTGTATCAATCCAATATACAATTACTTTTATGGGATCTTCTACCATTCTGATTTTTTTACCCAGCTGGGAAATCACAGGTTTTGTTTTCACCTATTTGAACTTTTTTTAGTTTCTGTTTTCGTTTATTTTGGACACATCTTATTTTATTTGAAGAAAACAAATTCTAGGACCTTCTATCCAATGAACAAGCGAATCTACTCACATGTTGCATGTTTTAGAGAATCACTTTAATTTACATAACTACAAATCTATGGACAAGGGTATACTCCCATGTGGGATGTTTAGAGGAGCCTTAATTTATTAGATTCAGACCTCTTAAATGTGTCATTCTTAATTTTATTAAGAATGAAAAAAACATATAAATCACTTTGTTTCAAACTTAATGTTAACTAAGATGAAAATTATTGAAATGAAGTTGAGAGAACTATATGCATACACAGGCATTAACTGTAGAAGTCCTTTGAATTTGAAAAGAATCATGGAGGCTGTTCATTTGATGTTCAATAATAGTATTAATAAGCAGAGTGTATTTGGACATTGCAAATGAAGAGGGTTGGCACATACATAGCATATTGCAGCATCACAGAAAAATGCATAAAGTGTAGGGTTTTTTGTTCCTACCATTCTGATTGACAGAGAAAGAACATAAACAAAACCCTATGAACTTAGCTACAAACGGATCTTCCCCACCAGTCCTACTTTACTGAATGTTGCTTTTGTCCCTTTGCCTGCTATTTCCAAATTCACATAAAGCAAAGCTCAAAGCCCTAATTCTCACGTCTTATGTAATAACTCTACGTTGCAGTCTCATAATTGAGCCCTGCGCTGCAGTGTAAGGTCAATCTCAGATGGGGTTCTCATTAAATGTCCTCACCCCTACACATTTCACCTAACAAAGTCCTCATCTTTCTCTACACAACTAGTAACAAATACAACACCAAAAAACCCTAAAAAAACCTACAAAGTTTAATGTAATATCTCATCTTATAACATGTTTTATGTCTAATACTATTATACATATAAATATATATATATATATATATATATATTTATATATATGCAAAACATAAATAAGTGTGAATATTAATTTTGTGAAGTTTGAATTTATAATGAAGGACTGTTGGGGACCAGTAAATGTTTACCGTGGCTGTAGTACTGAGACACTGACCAATTTTGGATTTCTGGAGTAGTGTCTGAAACAGTGTGGGGTATTTTAATTCCCAAACTGAGTGCTCTAACTGATCACCTTTTGCTGCCTGATTCCAAAGCTCGTGAAGTCATCATGAAATTTTATCGCCATGCTAGGTCAACCCTGAATTAGTTTTCACCTACTCATTCTGTTAAAAATTCAATGACCTCTTCCCTTCCGTCACTCTCTTAATCATCTTAATGGTCACTCTCTTAATCATCTTAATGAACTTTCTTTAAATAAATTAATCTAACACTTAGATTAGATTAGATGATGTAATAGATGAAAATGAAAAAAACATAAATAAAAAATGCTGTGCTTATATCATTAGAACATGTGGGGTATTGTTGTTGTGTGTTAACCACAGTTTTAAGAAATTACCGAAAGAAATGTAGGGTGATTTTGATAATCTGTGTTTTTTTTAAAGATTATTCAATACAATAAAATGAATGCTACATACTAGTTGATTCAAGAGAACACATTTGTGAATAAGAGAAAGGAGATTAAAAGGATTCAATTAATTAGTTATTTGATGAGATTCATTCTTAAAATTCAAACCTTAAATAAGCCTTATACCAAATAACACTGAATCCATCCTTAATTGAGGAGGTTTTGAAGTTTGAACCAAGTACAAGGGATCCTTATCTTATTAGCTGCAGGTTCTATTGATTGTGCTACCAGATATTTATGTCCTTCAAACTTTTCCTGTGAAAACATAAATATCACCTAAAAGAACTCTTAAAGTGGCTTATACAATAAGACTTTTTATGAAGTTTTGATGGAAACTGCTGCATACTGAGAAGAAAATGCTGGAATTGAAAATGATTAGTGATATTTTATTTTTATCAACAGGTTAATGCTATTAAAAGTTGAGATGTGAACTTGAATGAAACATTTGAGAGATAGTCTAACTCTTATATAAAAACTATGATGTATATTTTCCAGTTTACTAACACACTTCCACTCCTTAGCACATATATCCTTCTACAATACATGACATTAAACTGTAGACTTACATTGGAAAAATTCACTTTCTATATTACTGTATGGATGTGTACAGAAAATTAGTCAGGTTTACGAGAGATTATTATTAGTGATTATCTATTATTTATGTTATAATATATAAATATAATATTTTATTTTTTGTGTAATATTGTGCAATATTATATAAGTATCTTGGAGATTTACTAAACCTATGAGATATCACTTTTGTTAATATCTAACATCATATACATATAAGTTAACTATTACATATTTTTTTTTTTTTTTTTTATAAAATGATAAACAACCCTTGTTTATATATTTAAACTAGTTTCTTAAATGGTTAGTTATGTATCAGGTTAATGAATTTACACATAATTTCGGCATAGGTTAAAGTGCATATATAGTCAAAACACAAGTCTGGAACACTTGAACTCAATTGGTCAATTGTTGGTCCCTCTGCATGCAGCTCGTTGATTAGGCGATGCTGCGATGCTGTAGAAAATAACGCGTTTCAAGAAATCGGGTGAGAACAGGCAAATCTCTTCACATGCATTCAACGGTTGTGTCCCATTGTCTCATTTGTACAGACAAATACAATACATCTTTTGATTTCCTGTGGATCGTCTTAAACATGGATCCAATATTGAACATGGTTTTTGTAAGTGCAGGATACAAGTTGTTTCTAGAATGTAGCTAAATTATTTTGAAATAGTTTATTAAAGAGTAAAACGTTAAATAATTTGTTCTTTTTATGGTTCATGTCAGATAGCATTATTGCTTCTTGTGCTTACAAAAGAAAACATGTTGTGTGTCACATTTAACGCTCATGTAAACGGTCATGTCTGTGACTTCTATGTCATAGGAATTCAATAACACATTATGGAGATCGTGTTATGTCGGTGGCATGTTTCATCTTTCCTTCTTACTTTTATCTTACCAAGAAGAAGCATGTGTATGTGTATTTACATAAATCAGTTAAGTGTAATAAACCATAAAACAAAAGGATCTTAAACTGATAAACAAGAAGTCATTTCTAAAACTTGATACTTTTCTAACAAAAGATTCTCTAATATTTTAACTTTAGTACTAAATGACATGGTAGTGCATCAGTAAAGAAAAGAAAATAAAGTGAGTTTTCTAATTACAGTACTAGTAAAAATTACATATTTCAAAAAAAATTTATTATCATTCACGGGATTTGTCACTTTCTCTTTCTTGGTTAGCTGGAGAATCTATTAGCATTGTCTCATTTGTAATAAGTGATGATTTTATTCATTTGTTCATTTGTAATTTTATGGTCCCTTACTGTAGTAACTGGGTGGTCTATATCAAGATGAGATTAACCTAAGATACAGGTCTAAATGTGTAGGTCCTCTCAAGTAGTTGTGCTATGATAGCTTCTCTTTGTACCATTCTAGTTTCAGTGTCCAAGGGAACTTTGATAAAAATAAAACATATTTATTATGTAAATTTGAGTTTATGAAAATGTAATTGAATGTTGTATTATTAAAATACAATTGAAATATAAATATAAAATAAATTTATATATTCATTAGAAATTGTAAAGTTGTCTTGTTAGCAATTTGAAATTTTAATGCTAGCAGATTGTACTTATAACATCTTGTGTAAAAATGGTTTGTAGAAGCAGAGCAATTTTTAAACCTAATATAACTAAACACTAGAGGGAAAATCTTGGTAGGATTGGAATATGAAAAAAATTAAAGAATAACAATAACCTTCTTTCACCACCTTCAGAGTTAAGAATGTATTAAATTCATTCACATATTCTTTATATAAACTGTACTCTGTATTAAAATTGTTTCAAACAACATACATATTTGAATCAAGAATCATAAGAATTCTAATTCAACTTAAACATTATTAAATATTTTGACTCAATTTCTTTACATCAAAACATATCATTTAGAAAAACTTAAAATAAGTTTAGTAATAAATTTTAAAAGAAATCATATATGTATGTTTTAGTAATACCATTTCCTCTAAGAGTGATGTCTTGACTTACAATAATCATACACAGACAACAATTAAATGACTTTAATTATTATTTTTTTTAACTTTTTCTCTCTAGAGGAATGTAAATAATTAACTTAAAATATAATTGAATGAACTATACACACCCATTATAAAGTTGATTTTTATCTTTACAGTCTAGGATTCTCCCAGTTAAGTATGGATTTGATTTAACTGCATCAATTGTAATTAGTCAAGAGATACTTAATATAGAAATAAAATATCACTTATATGTCCATTAATATGATTAGTATTCACCATTGCATGTGTGCTTAGAAAAAATGAGAAAGATACAGAATGACCTTAAGTATATCTTCCACAACTTTTAGAGTGAAAAATGTCAGAAATAGAGTTGTTAAATTACCTAATAAACTCTCAAACACAAACAACAGTTCACCTTCAAAACCAAATAAGTATTATCTATGTCGTTGATTTTGCAAGAACAAGTCCTACTAGAAATTATAAATTCAAAGTTTAAGAATAAGTAAAATTATGGAATGAACTAATATTAATAAGGTCTTTTTACTGAACTTTTGAAATTTAGTCCTATTATCATTCTGATAATGGAATGAAGCCAGTTGTATAATTTTGGATTTTGGTTATGTCCATTAAACTACTTCATTAATCTGTATTTTATTTAACACAAAATTAAGAGAATGTGAATAAGAAAAATGAAAAAAAGAAAACCAATTACATTATTTAACAATACATTTTTACCTAACATAAACAAACAAGAATGGTATTTATTGGTTTTAAAGGTTTCTAAAATATTTTTGTAGACTATATTTCGGTACATGTTGATACATTTTCATCATCACCCAATATCAGAATTTTTAGTCTCTTTTTAGCCATTACTTTCAAGAGAACCAAATATAATTGTCTAAATATAATTACTTATTGGCCTTATAAAACAAATAATAAAGACTGGTTGTGGTTGACTCTTATTTATTATCATTGTAAAATATAAAGACAAAAGATATTATCTTATTTGAAACTTAAAAAAAAAAATTCTAACTAAGAAGATACAAAGTTCATTCTTAGAATACAGATCTTGTATCAATGTTTTTTCCAATAATTAAAGTAGTAGAAAATGCACTTTTTCTAAATCATTCAATGGTAATCTTATTCTAATTCAAAGACCTTTACTTGATCAATATTCTTCAAAGAGCATTGTAGGGACATCAAATTTTGGTTTAAATTGATGAATCATAATTTCCAAAATAATTATATTATTTGATCTCATTTGATTTTCAATAAATGTTTGAATTTAAATAAATTTTTTCTTGTCCAAGAACTAAAGATAGAATGAAGTCATCTTTGCCTGTTTTTGAAATTCAATAGTTGAGCAGAGAATTTTCCATCATTAAAAAGACCAACAAACATGATGTTTGCTATTAAATATGGATAAAAAAAATTCAACCAATGAAAGCAAAGGTAGTTGACTATTTTGTACTAAAAATTCTTAAGGTATTTCAATTGGCATTCACCATTTTAATTCAGATCTATTAACTCCAATTTTAATCTAGAATATCCAATCAATCAATTCTTTTAAATCTCTTGGACTTTTTTTGTTGTTGTAGTATTCAAACTTAGTATGGTTTAAAAATTTGTTATTCTTCCAAATTTATGAGAAATTGATTGATTCACAGTATCATGTTTTAAATCCTTTTAAAATAGCATATGATGTGTTATGGTTATGATATAATATATGATGGATTGGAAACATAGTTATTTTTCGGTTGGAAATATTATATTGAGATGTAAATATTATATTATATATAGCATATTCAAATTTGAATATTCCATACCACCAAATGTAACCCATGCAACAAAACTCTAAGTTCCATGATCCAACTAAATCCTGACTTCTATACAACAAAATATAATTAGATCTTCTTTTGGCATTATAATCTTCACTTCAATGTTACCTTAACCATAACCTTCCTAATCAGTGAAATATGTTTTTGACACTTTAAGTGTAGAGTGAGCCACCTTTCATTTTCATATTTTCATGTTAGCTTTGCTACAAGGTATTGAAAGCAAGCTACTGCCTAAAATGGTTATAGAATGGTTTAGTTTATTGTCTACATGGGGTACATGTCCCAAAGTTATATGGTTCTTCATGTTTCATTTTTCATGTGCATCTGGACTTTTTTTTTTTTTTTTTTTTTTTTTTTTGTTCTTTTAACATAGTAGTGATTAAAGGTTGAAGAAATCCTATTGGGTAGGACAAGTCTTTTTTTATTTTGCTTCTAAGTAAATGTGGTGAGTTTTGCTTTCTAAATTTATGTTGTTTTGTTTTTGAAAATTTTTTTAGTGACCTCATTAAATTATTTTTCACCCATTTCATTGACCTTCCTTAAAGGATGTTATATTAAAAAAA
>Ga0209700_102712_pt1 | contig 35332 bp, 15 predicted proteins | sample SiratroredBW_FD_187528 | JGI IMG/M metagenome (GOLD analysis project Ga0209700, IMG submission 187528) | Root nodule microbial communities of legume samples collected from California, USA - Siratro red BW (SPAdes) (version 2) | ecosystem: Host-associated > Plants > Roots > Nodule | place: USA...
ATATATATATATATATATATATATATATATATATTAAAAGTACATTTAATTATATAAATATTTTTTGTGATTGATTAATTAGTGTCTTTATTATCTTTATATGTTAAATTATTTTATTATAATTAATAATTAAGACTTAATTTGATTGTTATATATATCAAATTTTAAAAATATAAAATTAAAAAAAATAAAACAACATTAAAATAAAGTTGGTTGCCTGACCCAAAACATCTTTTGACCGGACAAGTTAAGATTTTTAATTTACTTTTCTACGACAAGTCAATATATTTTATGTCAAACTAATCCTTTTTACTACTCCTATTCATATTGATAACACTATGTCTTTTCAATAAAAACATTTTATATCTATTATGGGGTTAAGGTAAAATATTTGACATTTAATTACTAAGAAGTTGTGTAGAATAGTCATATTTTCTTTCTAACTTGTATCACATTCTTTCAGCATTTGATACACTTGTTTCATAGTTGCATTTTGCATTAGTGTGGTAATGTGGAGATAGGTTGGACTTCAACTAGGGCTTCTACAAGTGTTAGAGTTGTGGTGTCTGTTTTAGATTTGGCCTTGACATAATAAAAAGATTCCATGTGATTTAATACTCTTGTGTTGTCCTGTGTCATTGATCGCACTAATGAGCATATAATTCTATAAAGTAGATAATGTATGTGTTAGAATTTTCTTTAAAGTATGTGATCGATTATTCTTTCAAAGAAGTATACAATCTTCTATAAGTGTCTAGTATACCATTAGAGTCTGTGAAGGTCATGATCGTCTAAATCCTCATTCATTTGTTGCTTCTTTATGAGTGATTTGACGATTCTTTTGTAAGTATTATAGTCTTGGATCATGTGACAAAAAGGTCTTCATAAATCATATATTAAATGTCAAACATTGTGTACTTTTTATTAAAATGATTCTAAGTGATTTACCCTTAACTAGCTTAATAGATATACTAAAACCTATTACTTATTATAATCAAAACCTTAAATGACTTGTTAGTGATAATGTAGACTTGCATCTAGATCTTAACATAATAATCTTCTTGTAAGTTTATTTTTCATTCATAGAAATTCTACAGGATCTTAGAATTTATGATTTTCATATAAAATAGAAAGAGAACATACCGGGATCCATGTTCATTGATAATTTTTGTTGATCTTTAGATTTTTCCTTCTCTTCCTTCTGCCCTTTGACTTTTCGTTAAAGAAGATACCGCATATACACTGATAAATATTGACAACATGTTTCTTCAAAGTGTATCTTTTATTTTTATACATTTTTAAAAGAAGAAGAGAAAGAATATATTTTATATTATAATAAAATAAAATCTCATTGACTCTATTAACCTTATAAGAGTAACAACCATCACATTATTTATTTTTTTTCTTTATCAGAATTAACCGTAAAAATTACATGGATCATAATTATAATAATATTTATTTCAAATATTTTTACACTTCTATCTTAATTATCTTTTTATTCTTTTTAATTATATATCCCTTGTTTTATCTATCTTTCATTATTAAAAATCAAGTCTTTTTAAATTTCAAATTCTAAATATATTTACTTTTCTTTATATAACTATATGGAAAATTTTAATAAATTTGATAATTAGACTTTTGTTTGTTTACCACTTGCGAAAAAATTAATATACTTACCAATAAGTCATCATGTTATTAGGGTCATTTTGATTTTTGTCAAGCGAAGTTTAGATCTTTTTATATGGTGAGGCTAAAGTTCACCATGAACATTTTTAGGTTATTTTAAAATAAAAGAAGATTCATCTCACTCTTTAAAGATAAGATATCATTTATAAATGATAATTTATAATAAGATTCATAAATATGAGTGATCTAGAAAGATTTAACTAAGATGACAGATATAAATGTTCTTAATAGAAAATGCTAAGTTGTTGAACTAGTAAAAAAAAAAAAAAAATTCCTTATTAAATTGATAGACTCTAAGTCAGATTAACAATAATGAGTACCAAAAGTTTAGTTGCAAAAGTCTTCTATTATCAAAGTTTTGATAAAAACTTTAAAATAATAAATGGGTGAAGAAAATTGGATGGTTAAGGTAACTTCAATATATGTATTAAATGACATGTTTTGACATTATGTATTTTTTAAGAAAAATAGAATGGGAAAATTTGTTTTTCTTTTTTATGTTTTATATAACAATTAATTTGTATATTTAGTCAATATTATGTTGGGTCTAGGTCCTATTTGATTATTAGTGGATCAAAAATTATGGTTGTGGTTGGTCTGAAGAGGATTTTAGCTCTATTAAGAAACCCTTAAGACCCAATATTCGGGTAATTTATGAAAATTTAAAATTCGTCAAGCGTGACATGATTCTACACTGCAGAGTATGTAGGAACAAGAACTCGCCACTTACATGATTTGAAAGGTTAAAAATAGCAAACAATAATATATTCCTCCCCTTTTCTAAAATTAATAACTTTGTTTTAAACAATCAAAATATTTTCGTCACACAAATGAATAAATAAATAATATTCCCCTTTCTATAAAATATGAAATAAAATAGTTTTGTTTTTCAGATAAAATAAATAAATGTAATTTTATAATAATTTTGTCTCAAATCCAACGTCCCCATGCGTACTGACAATTTTTCTTAACATAATCACTTTATACCCATACTTGGTTTGACCATTCAAGGTTTTTTTTATATATATTTTAATAAACATTATATGAATATATTCTAGCAGTTAAGGTTTTTTTATCGCTTTTAGCGACATGAAATAGAAAATAATTTTTTCATTATATCTTACTGTAATGACATAACTTAGTTATTACTAATAATGTGTAATTAAATCTTAACAAAAATGTTTACCGTATATGATTATGGAGAGTGTTAGTTTATCTGAACAGTGAGTTTTTAACAATTTAATTGGATCGTCTAATTAGACCTTTTTTATGGACACACATTTATATAATTTTTAGGTTATAAGTGGATTATTTTTAAACTTAAAATTCACTCTCAGACTGGACACAATGATTATTCTATTACTTATTTTTCTTTCCACCATAATTGCATAACAAAAGTAAAATTAGTTTATATACATAGATTATTTATTTATTTATTAATTTATTTATTTTTCAATAACTCATATTCCTTTTTGTGGTGTGACCAAAACAAGTATTTCATTTTATGATTATATATATTAAGAAATAATTTGTTTCAAATAAAGGAAAATCTCTAGGGTTTAAATATAAATAAATGAGAAGGTTGACACTATTTATGTTTTTTTATGGAAAGCAGACACTCTTAAAAGAATTTGCACTCCATGAATTTCCTCCCATTTGTGGATGCTCCAGACAAAGAAAACAATTTGGTCAATATTATGTGATTCAGAAAAAAAAGAAAAAATGATTCGTTTTCCTTGAATGTTCACACTTACCTTAGCAATTGGAAAGGATAAGAACATGTTCCACATGTCACAAAGAAAACATCAAGAGAATGTCAGAGCTTTGGCATGTTCTGAAGAAATCACTTCATTGCAGATCTGATTCATCAGAAGTTCATAATCCGCAGGCAAGTAGAAGAGATGAGAGAAAAAAACATTGTAAGAGTGTGAGAGATGAGAGAAATAAGAGACACTCACAAAACCAAGTTAGCCATGAAATTTTCTTTGATAGATCAAGTGGTGAGATTAAGATTTGTCCATGTTATCCCACTTCTCAAGTCCATGAAGAGCCTCCTTCTAGAACAACCAAGCTAACTATACATTCATCAAAACCAGCCTGTGTTCATTGTGATCAATGTCATGTTTTCTCAAAGAAAAAGGTGCCACAGGTGAAAGATTCTAGTCACCCCCCAAAATCAACACCTCGTCGTGACTGTGAAGACAAAATCAAATCTAGTGACACTGTTGAAGAACAAGAAAATGCCCCTCTACATTCAGGTAAGATCACCACTTTTTCTGGGAACATGATTGAGTTTCAAGTGTTTATATATATTGAATTTGACCAAATTACCATAGAACAATTTTACATTAGTTTCACAATTTAACAATATAGTTTTATGTGTGAATATTAGAGATATTCATGTGATTTTTGTAACTTTAATAGGGGTTGAAATCTTGGAAAAGAATATTATGGTTACTAAAGTAAAAGGTTTCTCCTTCATTTAAACATGGATTTGACCAGTTCTGGATTCAGATTATGTTAATTTCTATCAGTAATATATTTTGTTTTCTTTTATATTTTTCATTGTGTGTTTCTGCTGAGTTTTTTTTTCTTTTTTTTTCATAACTCAGTATTTAACGTACACAGGGTGCAGATGAAAGAGCACCAAGTTTTTGTAGACTATTAAAAAATGTAAATGAGTAAAATTATTGTCAAATATTTAGATTTTACTAGTTAATTAATTGTTCAAATTCGTTTATTTGATTAAATAAAAAAATTAAGTTTGGAATTAAATTTAATTTTTGAATGAATCAAATTCAAATTTAAAAGGTCGTGAATAACTAGTGTGTATATTTTTAAATAGGGTATGATGTATCAATTTACTTCTAGAGTTAGGTTTAAAGAAAATGAAATGTCAAAAAGAAGTATTTATTTTAATTCTTGTGTGTGTGTTTGTCAATTTGTTTATAAAAAATAGTATGTTTAATAATTTATCAGTCAATAAGTTATAATTTTTTTTCAATAAATTGTGAAATGTAATATTTTAAAAACTTTGAATTCACATGTTAAACATATTTTTCTATTGCTAGGTAAATTACCTAGTATCCAAACAATTATTAAATATTATATTGAGAAAGTTAAAAAACAAGAAAAGTAAGATTTCATAAAAGTAAATAATTGAGCTATAAAAAGAACTAAATAAAACAAGTTTAACATGGAAGCTGTACACATTTTGTTCAGTGATCCAACTTGAGAGAGAACATTCATCTAGCAAGATCATCGAACAAATATGCCAAGGTAACTTTATGGAAGGCAAGGCACATCAGATTGAATGTGTTCTGAGAGTCCAGAGCAAGCAAAGAACGTTTGCAAGCTATGAGGAATGTAGGGAATTGGTAAGGGTCAGAGCAGAAAGGCTACAAAACCAGCACCCCAGATGCTTGGTTGATGGCAATGAGCTATTGAGATTTCATGGCACAACACTTGCATGTTCCCTTGGTTCAAATGCTTCTTCCTCTTCTACCCCTTGCAATTTAGACCAATGTGGTGTGTGTCAAATTCTCAAGCATGGTTTTTCCTCCAACCAGGAATCATTTCATGGTGCACTTGGGGTTTGCACCACTTCTACAAGTGGAAAAGCCATTCGTTCAATTTGCTCATCCAATAACAAATATATGCTGAGAAAATGTGTGATGCTGTGCAGAGTGATTGCTGGGAGAATCCATAATCCTCTACAAGAGATTAAGGAAGTCACTGATCGGGGGTTTGATTCTTTGGTCAAGAAAATGAGAGACCACTCAGAGATTGAAGAACTCATTGTTTTAAACCCTAGAGCTGTGCTCCCTTGCTTTTTGGTAATCTACAATTTCTGAGTCAATCCAATGGGCTTCTAACATTTTGGCTATAAAACTGTATTTTAACTGCTCTATATATGGTTTTAATTTCTTGAAATTCTTGAATGAAACTTGATGTTAGCTTTGAATCATGAATTGCACAGTATTGTTAGGTTGATTTTGTTTTGATTGGTTGGAAAATTGAATTGATGTTTAGGTATCTAGTGAAAAGGAATAAACTATTTCATTGCTTCAAAATTTTGTTTTAAGAATAATTTTGTAGTGATAGTTGTTTATGTTACATATAGCATAGTGATAGTCAAAATAATTCTCGAGGAAAAAATGTGAAAATGTTTTGAAACTATTTTGTATTTACTGTAAAGGACAAATGACTTAACAGAGTAAAAAGAGGATTTGAAACAAAGATTTGTGAACTTTTTGATATATGGTGAAGGATGATTGGCAAAAAGAAAATGTAAAATACAAAAAATAGTATGAAAATATGACATACAAAATTAATAAGTCAATACCATTCTCATTGATAATAAATGAGGTTAAGCAAAATTGAGAAGAGGACATGATAATGCCAAGCATGAATATATAATTTTACATATAAATTGACTCTCTCTTGTGATAGCTTATTTATTATTGTGATATTTCTTACCATTTTGATCTTTAGTAAGACATTATTTAATCACTAAAAGGAGTGACGATTAGTTGGTGGAAGGTTCAAGCATGTAATGCAAGTATTTTAGACTTGAAAGAAAAATTAAAACTAATATATTATTTTAAAATTAAAAATATTATCACTAGATTATTATTTAATTTTAATTTTTTTATTATTGTATATTATTATTGTGCATATATGTGTGTCTCTATTTAAAGACTTTGAGTATTAGATTAAGGATTTGAGATTTGTATTAGTTTTTATTCTTTTATGTACATCAATATTAGATAAAGATAAAAGATTAGAAATGGTTGTAATGTTATTTAATTTGTTTATCTCTTGTCAATGTTTAATTGCTTGTTACATGTTCTTTTATCAAATTTTCATGTTATATTTTTTACTAAAAAGTTGTTAATATAAAAATTTGAAACCTAATATGTTATAATCTCTCAATTTATTAAGTTAACAAGTTTTCTATATGACTTATGATTATAATCTCTCAATTTATTAAGTTAACAAGTTTTCTATATGACTTATGAACATATATTATTAAGTTTCTACCATTCAATGATTGTATCTTAATTCTCAATTAGAAGATTGATGAATAGATTTCAAAATTATTTTATTTTTTATTTATTATTTAATTAATTTTAAAATAATTTATAAAGATTCAAGAAAAAGTATTAAAAATTTGAAATTTATAAGTTAAATTTAAACACTTACCAAATAACAGAACAATAGAAAGACATAAGAAAACTTGAAAGACTTCAAGACAATATATTATGATCAAATTCATATTATTGGCAATTAGATCTTATTTTTTTACTTAGTCTCGTTTATATACTTATATTTAGCATTATATATTATAAATTTTAATTTTATATAAAAATATACAAATATATTAGTTAGAAAATATGAATCAAGTTATTCAAAACTTGAAAAATATGAGAAGAGATGGTTTTAATTAAATTAGCTATGGATAAATTTATAAAAAAAAATTAGAAAATACAAGTACTCTTTTGATGAATAAGATAACAATATAGATACATGTGAAAACAACAATAAAAAAATAATCAACAAACATAATAATTTTGATGTCAAACTCTTGACAATGAGGAGGAAATTACAAAATTAAATGATTCTACTATTAAAAATATATAATTAAAAATATATATGAGAAAAAATATTGATACGAAATTGAGAGACTTGTTAATAGAAAAAATATCTTTTTAGAATAATTTGATATAAGTTATTTTATTAGTTTAAAAAATATCTTATTTTTTAATTTGATTTAGGTCTCTTAAAGTCTTGAACAGTCATAACTGAATAATAAAAAAAGAAAAAAATCTTTATGAAAAAAAGAAAAAGTATTCATAAAATAATGATAAGTGACAAATATTAATATATTTTAACTCAATTTTTGACTTATATTTAGACATTTAACATTATTTTTTCATCTTTTTAATAATTTTTTGTCTAAATTCATTTTTTATTGTGATTTTATGTTTATTTTTGAAGAAAAAAATATTAATGAAAGTCAAGATTCGCATTCAAGCGAAACATATACTCAATTGAGCTAAGTATTGCTAATTGAAGTCGTCTTAATGAGACATTTTCGCTTAAACACACCTTGAAAACAATTAAGCAATATACATGACACTTTAATTTAAAATCTTTAGGACTACGTTGACAGTCCATTATTATTCTTGCATTGCTGATGCTTCCTAAGGAGATAATTTGATAGTACATAAAAAAAAGTCCAAATCCAAATTTTACATAGTTAGGATTAAACAACACACAACTTTGTATTCCAAAAGTAATATCGGCTAATCTTAGAAAAATTTAATCGAGACACATAAAAAACCTTGTTAGAAAGGTAATATAGCTATCTAAGTCGTGTAATTTATATACTCATTTTAGACATTATATTTCATTTTTGAGTAAATTATTTTAACTTTGTTCTTAACACTTGTTTAGCCTAACTAACTAAACTATGATTTTATAATTTTAGTTGCAACTAAAAAATCCTTTTAGAAATTACCATGAAAGTAAAGGCTACGATATAGTCTATAATCAGGGGAAGAATAAAAGTTACCAAGTCAACTATAACTCTTCGTCCTTACTCATTAACGAGGTTGTTTGACAAAGTCCACCAAAAAATCATGTTATCTCTTAAATAATTTTTTTTTTCATAGAATAATTAAAATCAATTGTAATTAAACTTGTTGTCACGAAGAAGAGTGAGTCATAGGAGAAAGAAAAGCCAAATTAATATTCAATAACTGTTTTATCATTTATATATTTATCTTTATTTTCTTTTTCAATTTGGGTAATTTGATTAATTTTTAATCATTTATTCTAAAAACGTTAAACTTTTTAGTTGGTTGTTTATTTATATTTTATATAAAATGTCATCTTTATTTTTAATTTCTTGTTTAAAATTAATATTATTTCTGATTAAATAATTATATATGAATTTGATACTTACACTTTTTATTCATTTATTACTATATACTTATTAAATATCGGTCAATATCTTGTATTTTTTTATTAAATTAATCATATTTTTATAGAATTATGCCATTGTTAATTGGTCTGAATGAATTGAAAGTAAATTTCTAATCTTTTTGAAAGCTTTATATCTCTAAATGTTGAAGATTTTATTATGCAAGTAGATGGAAGAAAAAACTAGAAGAGATATTAGATTCAAATCCAAAGCTTTAGGATTTTGGGAAATATTTTTGTGAAACTATAAGAGTAGTGGTATTTGAATAGTAAAAATATGAGTTATCATATATTATAATTTTGAATATTTTTATGTAATATAATATTTTATTTAAATATAAAATAATTATTTAATAACCATATTATAATAATATAAATAAATAATTAATAATTTAAATGACATTGTTATCTAATTATAGTTGCTTTCTGTAATTAATAAATTTTCAATATATTAATAATATCCTTATTATTTTTATTTTAAATTTATTTATTAAATATTTTTTTCTTTCATAACGAGTCAAGTAAGAAAAAAGCGGTTAACTTCTCTCTAATACATATTAACAAACTTTCTTGATAAATAATAAAAAAATCTAATAAATATTAAAAATATCTATATTTTTTTTTTCAAAAATTAGTTATCACAAAATTAAATATTTAAAAATAATATATTAAAATGAATTTTTAAAATTAATCATATTAAATTGTAAATATCTTAACAACATCCAACATCTTTTTAATTATTGTTAAAAAATATAACAGATGTTTTAAAAAAAAAATTATTTAATATATAAATTTTAAAATAAAAATAACAAGAATATTATTGAGATATTGAGAATTTATTAAATATAAAAAGTATTTTGTATGGTATACCAAGCAATGCCAAATTATGTATTTAAATGAAGGATTATAGGATTATCAAACTAACTTATCACTAATTAAAAAATTCAATCATTTGAAAATACTATCCTTATATTAAATGCAGATTTTGTTAAGTATGCATTTAACTTGTTATAATTTTAATTCGTTATTTTTTCTAATCAATAGGTACAATTTCTTAGTATATAGATATAAACATATAATTTATACATTGAAAAACTATCTATTATAAATTTGAGTATATAGAAAAAACATTTATTTTTTCTTAACATTTTACCATTATTTTTTTTTTCTAAACCTAAAAGAACATTTAGTTTTTCTTAACCTAAAAAAAACGTTTTGTTCTGTACAAGAATACTAGTAATATCTATAGTAGTTGGTACTATTATATGCCCTTTTCTGGGAGTGTTGGAGTGGCTTTTCGTTTGCACTTGGGTGGTACCTCTCTCTACTCCTGTTGTGGGGGATCAGTTAGGCCTTTGATTCTATGGATCTTCACGGAAACCCTCTGAATTCTGGCATGAAGAAACGAAAGCCGGAGCAGGTACCACCTCATAACAATTCTCCTAAAAAAGATTCTTTTTTTGTCCATATTTTTTGTTTATTTGGAATTTGGTGCAATCGTTTGTATCAGTAACGTTTTTCTTGCTTTGATTACGGGTAAAGTTTGTTTTTTTATGGGCTTATGATCTTGTTCGCCTGGTGTCTCCACTTTGGATTTTGACCTTCTTCCTTGATCGTTGGAATTTTATAAATTCGCGCTTTTTCATGTTATTTCTGATGAAATATGTTTTTTTTATACCTTTTTTTTTTCTCGTGGTTTGATTTTTTTATAGTTTTACGTTTCACGTTATGGCTCATCGGGTGTGTTGATTTGTGGTTGGTGTGCAACCCAACAATTGAAACATGGCCATTAAATTTTACAGCGAAATTAACTAATGTGGGGGTGGAACAATGCTTAATATGCCGTAAAACTTCCTTTTCTTTTCTAAGGTTTCGACCATCAGCCTCTGACCTTTGAAAATAGCCAAAAGACTGATATGGAAACGTGTTTGCTAGTGCTTTTGATTTTGCAGTATGGAAGTATCTGTTAAGTTTTTTTATTATATTTGTATTACTGCTATGAAAAACCATGAACCCTGTGTTTTGTTGAGGGCCACTTACACAGGCCTGCACATTTTGCGTATGATCCTATACTCATGTTAAATTCATGGACATGGGTTTGTTTCCCCCCTAAAATTAGTGAGTTTGATAAGCACTCAAGCACTAGGGAACACTCCCTTAAAGCTAGTTATCAAGGGAGGAGAACCAATATGTGAACTTCACACAACATCCCATACTACTCAATGTGAGACTTAAACACCTTATAATTAAGTTCCTATCAGAGTTGAGTTCATAGCCTATATCAATATGTGTGGCTGAATGTTAAACATGCCTACAGTTTAGTAATAGTGTTCTTAAATCTTCCAACGTAGGCAGAAATATTTTGAAGTTGGGGCTTACTGCTTTACTTACTAATTTTACATGATGCAAAGTCACTTCCTGTGTCAATCCTGCATATTATATTATGCTATCCTAAAATGATGGGTTAATTTTGACGTGATTGTGGTTGAAAGAGAAAACATTTATTGGGTGAAAAAGGTGTATGTGTGGGGGGAGAGTATAATGAACAGGTTGAAATATGTGGCAGTGTAAAACTATTAAGTTATCCTGACTCTTTTGCTTGGTGATGGGCCTACGTGCTTAGCATGACCTTTGTCTCTATGTGAATTTTAAGTATTTTTTTTAATCATTTTCAGGATGAGGCTTTGATCAGTGATCATGGAAATTCTATGAGTGTAGGAGAGTCATCTGGGAGTGGTGATCTCTGCAAGAGTTCTACCTCGGGATCACTGAATTCAAACAATCAAAATGGTTCCACTTCTGACATATCATGTCAAGAAGATGAGGATATGATTGATGATGATGAAGATATGATTGATGATGATGATGCAGATGAAGATGCTGATTATGCTTTTGGTTACAATGATGATATTTATGAAGATGATTATTCAAGTATGCAGGATCAATTTGACAGTGTGGATTTACCTCCTGGTGTGGAGGCATCATTGCCTTGGTTGAAGGACATTTCTTCTAGTGAATGCAAGCAAGCTGTTGCCCTTCCCCGTACAGAATCTAGTTCGAAGGGAAAGGTGGATGAAACTGATGATATGGTCATGCAGAAGTTTCAACAATTCAAGCAATTTGATACTGTTGATTCTTTTCCTGATCATCACTATGATAAGGAGGGAACTTCAGAATCACAGGTGATAAATATTGGGAAACTAATTTTGGGCGATAGTTTGCATATGCAGGACATATATTTTTAGAGTTATGAACTAGATATATGAACATCTCATAACTCCAAACACGTTCACACTAATTATTTCTCTCTATCTCTCTCTCTCTTCCTATCACATAATATCATCTATCATTCATACACTTCTCTTTTTATCTCTCTAGGTGTCTACCCACTAATTGCTTTCTAAATGATACAGAAACCTAAAAATTGGGCCAAAAAGATCCAGGAGGAATGGAAAATTTTAGAGGAACATCTGCCTGGTAAAATCGCTTTCTCTCTGTAGCAAAGATATTCTTTAGCCTTTATATGTAGTGGCCTTGTCCAGTGCTATGTTATTTGAAGTGTCTTCCTATTGCATTTTTTTCAATCCAGTTTTTCTAAATAACTATTGCCATCCTTAAAATCTATTTTGGGAGAAAGGTAAATCATCGTTTAACTTCTTTTCTTACAAGCCATCCTTTTACCATTGTGATGAAATTGAGACTGTTCTTTATGATAATTTGCTTTCATTTTCAGACACAATCTTTGTGAGGGTCTGTGAATCAAAGATGGAGCTTCTAAGGGTTGTCATCATTGGACCTCAAGGCACCCCATATCATGATGGCCTTTTCTTCTTTGATTGCCTCTTTCCTTCTAACTATCCTGCAGTTCCACCGGTATGTATCATCAATGTTTCACTTGTTGTCTGGTGTCTTGTGCTGTGTATTATATAAACTCAAATTATCTTCTGCAGAAAGTTCACTACCACTCAGGTGGCCTAAGACTAAATCCAAATTTATATCAATGTGGAAAAGTCTGCCTTAGTCTTTTGGGAACTTGGCATGGTAAGAATAGTGAGAACTGGATTGCAGAAAAATCAACCATGCTACAAGTATTGGTCTCAATACAAGCTCTAATTCTAAATGAGAAGCCTTTCTTTAATGAGCCTGGATATTCATCAACATATCCTGGTTCGGAGGGGCAAAGAAGATCTAAGGAGTACAACGAGAATACATTTATTTTATCCTTGAAGACAATGATGTATACCCTGCGTAAACCTCCAAAGGTATGTAAACTAGAACATTATCTGTGTAACTGTTTAACTCATAATGGATCTCATGTATCTTAACCTTTGTTGTGGTGCAGCCCTTTGAGGAGTTTGTTGCAGGGCATTTCCGAACCCGAGCATATTTCATACTGACAGCATGTAAATCATACGTGGAGGGTGCTCCGGTTGGGTCAGTTGTACATAATCTAGTTCCAAGTATTAGTTCTACAACTACGGCTAACGGCCAAAAGGAATTCCAATCAGCTGTGAGTAGGATGATGAATACCCTTATTGCATTTTTCACCAAAAATGGCTCCACAGACTGTGATGAGTTTCGATCTCCTGAGATTTATAACTTGTCTCCTGTGGCTACTGCAAACTTAGAGGTTTACAAGATAGAGTCTTCTGGCACAACAACATTGACCCAGGTGTGAATGTCCTTGGTATTTATTTATGCTGAGAATGGAGTGTAGTAGTGGACACCCTTTTCTCTTACTTTTTGTGGTGATTTTTATGTCCCACATGACCACCCTCTTTCCTGATTATATAACCCCTAGTTGTAAAGATTTACATCCTAGTCTCTAGCTTTTCCAAACATGGTTACTTTGTTTCTTATAATTTGCATGTTTCTTCAATAAAATGTCAATAGTTTTGAGATTATCTTGTCGAGTGGATGGTATATTTCCCAACAATTCATTCTCAGTTCGTTGGACATCACACCAAAATCCTCTGTAAACCGTTGGATGGTATATATATATATACATATATTATGATCAAATATATGCAATTCTTATTTCTAAAACAATAGTTTTAGAAATTTCATTTCTGTCTTTTTCTTCAAAATATTGGTTCTTATTGTTTTTCTAAGAGTAAATGTTTTGAAAATGGAGATTGGCACTAAAGATGTTTCGTCCTTTATTTTAATTGAGGGTATAAAGAATTTAACTTCCGTTTATGCAAACATTTTTTTAAGGGTCTAGTTTAGCTTAGCTGAGAAAAGTATGAGTTATTGTAAATTCCGTATTCAATTTCTATGGAAAAAAAATTATTAAAAATTTATTGTGTTTGCTTTATTATATTTATTTTTAGTACAAATTATATGAATCTTTTGTGATTGGTAACCCATAGGAATATAAACAGCGTATTTACTATTTATCATGCAAGGGAAGATTTAACTTTAACCATCTGATTTTCCTGTTGACATGAATAATTTATTAAAAGATAGTGTATATTGAAGAATGAATTGAGGATTGCTCACTAGTCTCCAAGAAAAAAATTGAAGGATGATTAGATACATGAGACAAACACCTTATTCACAATTAATTGGTTATAATCTTGCACATTGTTATTATGAACACGCTCGCATGATGGTTGGAAACTTATAAACATCATTTGAATGTTTGTACCAGTAATCACAGAGCCATTGTTTTTATCTGTTCGAATTAAATTTCAGGTACAATTTGAGCATCCTTGAAAGATAGAAGTTAAAAATTCCGAGGACATTCTTATTAGCTAAAAGTATGATATGATTTAAAATGAAGAACTTGTAAGTAAGAAAAAGTAATAATATATGAAGACCCTCGGCCTCAGATAATTAAACCCGTCTTAGAAAAATACATAAAACTTAAATTTGTCAAAATCAACCTTAAACATGGTTAAATTAAAGATCAGCTTGAATCAGTTCAGTTATGCTTGGGAGCAAAATGCAGCAAATGCTGGGAGCAGAGGAAAACGCAAAACCAATTTTCTCTCACTATGCTTTTCAACTCTGAAAAAAGACTAAAATTTTAACAGCTTTAATCCTTGTCTCCAAATGTCAAATGTTACTTTTAATTACACTCCCACTTTTTATGCTGTTGGTATTACGGAGCAGTTCACACTTTCCACTATTCAAAAGTCTAAACAAACATTTCCAATAATAATTATTACAATGTAAAGAATATCAAACGGCACCCATACAAGCTTATGAGTAAAGAAATGTTGAAATAAGATTCATGACGGTGTATAGTTGGCATGAAAATAGCTTTAAGAAATTCTAAGTGAGGCTATATCAAGATATTCCCTAGTCAGCTATGCCAAATACACCGGCTGCAACTAATTTAAACTGCCACCAAGTAACAATCTACATTTGCTTCCCCACGTGAAAATGGATTTGTTTCTTACCAAACATACCTGACATTAAAAAGTATAAAGTTTAGACGGGGAGAAAAGGTCAAATTGACACAGTAATATCAATTACAACATCCACAGATATTCCCTAGCAATTGATTGCTATAAAAGAACAAGGTTGAATTTCCATGATGGTCTAAACAGTGCCATTGAAGAAACTACCACAAGGCTCCTAATGGCTAAAATTGCACTATATGTAGCTTTCCTTGAACAATAGATTAATTGAAGATCTTAAGCATTATATTTTAAATCAGTAAATGTGAGTGAATACGTAATTCCACATTTACTTGCATATTCAGAATTGGAACAGAGCTAGATCGGATGCTAAGATATAAAGGGCTCTCAGAATAGGATATTTCTGCACTGCACTAGAAAGGATTTACATCAATTGGATTCCAATAATATAAACATATATTCTCCCCATGAAAGGGCTCTGCTTATTGTGGCTTGGATCTCTAATTTACAACTATCGCAGTGAAGGAAGTTGGTGGAAAGGTGTCAACTTAGTTTTAGTTTTTGACCAATGGTTATCATCTGATCATTGTAGAAATTTGTAAAGGTGTTATACATATATCAATTTGATAGGGACAAATGAAGGAAATTAGTGAAGCAAGAAGATATTGGTTAAGCGTTTTTGCTTTTCAAAAATTGTTAATGAATACTGAAACGCCACAGTGTGCTGTTTGCTACCTGCATGTCAAGTATTCTCTGCAGAGATATGTATTCCTAAATAACAAGAATTAGTGCAATTAGAAGAGCTAATAACTAACTAACTAACTAACTACATATATATAATTATATTCCACTAAACTACCTGCATGTTAAGAAATGGCCAAATGCAATTTATGTCACTAACTGAGATGATTGATGAGAAGGGAAGAGATGCACTACCTCTTGAAGAACTGAGTAACATATCGAAGGACGAAACACATTAATACAATCACCAAAATATCTGCAAAAGCTTAGGAAATCCAACTAGCAGTACCATGGCAGACATGACAGCATATGAATTCAAGAAATCCCTTAATCTCTTGGTCATAATTCTGATATAGTTTTTCAGTTGTCTTTCTAACCAAAGTACACGTAAACCACTATTGCTTACACTACCTTAGAAGTACGTGGAACACAAGTTTCCAACAATTGATGAATCCTAGTTGCATACTATAAAGAAAACCCACACATAAATATCTAAAATTGATCAAAATTTTGCATTTCTGGATAATAATAAAGAAAACGAAACATGAAAGAGATGAAATCCATTTAAAAGATATCGTAATAAAGGATACTGAAAGTACAACGCTCCCACCAATCCAACATATAGAGCCCGAAAGTCACATTGTAAAGGTAGATCTTGCGCTGAATCCAATTCATCTCTTCCTCAGCTCCACAAACAAATTTTCCTTTCTGGATCAATCAGAATCAATACAAATAGCTCAAAAATCATCGTATAAAATATTTGAATTTGTTGTTATCATGCTCAAGAAACGCATAAGCATTGACTATTTGCATGCAGTGCCATATTCTGCATTCCCTATTAACATATTTTTTGCATACAGCCTCGAACAGTGCACTAATAATGGCTACAAAATAAGCAATTTATATTAATAAATGGATACTAATTCTTCTATAAAGAAAAAGATTGCACTGCATTAAAGAAACTCGTCTTTAATGATAAAAAGTCCAAAAGGAGCACAATGAAAAAGATACACAAAGAAATGAAGTAAAACAATAAAATAAAACAGTAAATTTAGAAATTGGCTTTGGAACCTAAAACTTTTTAACAGAAAAAAAAGGTGCGAAAATACACCTCAAAACGCGAAGCGTCCGTCGCATATAGTATTCTGAAGCAATCGCACCCTAACAAACACCCCATTTATTTCAACCCAGAAACCATGATTTCAAATCTAAGAACAATAACGAGATAACATACTCATCAACACAAGCATCAAACTCCTTACGAAGATTAACTCACAAATCGAAGAAAATGGTCCAAAACAATAAGAAATTGATGTTCGTTATAACAATAGATTTTGGGATCGATATTCTTCGTTACCTTGAGATAATAGATCAAGACACGAAGTTGGTTGCGATTGCGGTGGCTTTGCGCTTCGGATAGCCGGGAATGGGACACAACAAGAGGTCGACCACGACCACCACGGTAATCTCGGCGACAAGGAAAGAGCAGTACGTAGGAAACTCACAATGAATAAATCACAAATGGTTACAATTTTTATGTTTTTGTTATACAGCAACGTTGTTTTCTTTTGTTTTTATTTTGTTTTTCATTGTTTGGAGGGCGTGACTTTTACGAAATAGAAATATTGATGTATTAAATTAAACCAATAAAATTGGCCCTTTGTCTAATCAAAGTAGGATTAGAATTTGATTTCTATATTTTACAAGATTTGTAGTTTAGTTTTTTTTTTTCAATTTTTAAATATTCTCAATAGGTAATTTTAGTTCCTATTTTTTTAAAAATTTTAGTCTCTTATTTTAATTATCTATAATTTCATTTAATAGTTATTTTTAAAATATTTTACGACACAACTTAGAGTATAATATGTATAATTAGTAGAAGAAACTCGAAAAAAAATGTTCATAAATGTAATAATCTAGTTTTTATTTTTTAAAGTAAAAGTGATAAAAATAAACAGAGTATTTGAATAATATTTTATTAATAAAATAAAAATACTTATTCATAGAAAAATTGGATCGTCAAGCCTTATATTTGTAAAACTAACACTTATCTAAATATCTATTCAAAACCTATTCTTTCTTTATTCTTTATCTTTTCTCTAAAGCTCTGGTTCTCTCTTGCCTTAGATTGAGGATTAGAGGTTACAACTAGACTCTTGGTATTGAGGAGAGCAATTATATCTAAACATATTCTTGAATAGAGTAAGTTCAATTTCCACTCTTCTTTCTTAGAGTCAGTTTTAGGTAAATCTTTCCTCTTTGATAACTGTGCTCATATGTGTCCTTTGAGTCACCAGTCAGAGTATCTGTTGGTTCAGTGTCATAGTGTTATAGGCTGATCATTGATCAAAAGTCTTGTGGTACTTGTGATCTTAAGTTTTTGGAACTCGTTTGAGTATATCTTCTCTATATAGGTAAGGAAAGCTAACTTTGAGCATTTTCTTTTTTTATAAAATTCTAAGTTAGAATGTTGAATGGATTGGTATGGTAGATTTAAATTTCACTACGATGTTAGTAGAAACTGGTTGTTTAATTATTTTTGATATGAAGGCTTATTTAGATGTTCAAAAACTTATATGTTTATATATGTAGATTTAGGCTTGACTAGTTGTTAAAGTGAAATTGAAAAATAGACATAACTGATGTGTAAATTTAATAATATTGTTGGTTGCATGATTCGAGTAAGCTTGATTTGGTGGTTAATTAGATTGGTTCATCTGGATTGCTTGTAAGATTAGTTTTCATTTTTTTTGGCATTGGTACGATATGATATTCTGAACCTAGGTATGTTATTGGTTTTTGAGAAATTGAAGGTTGATCCATGCGCTGAGGTATAAATAATGAAAATGTTGTGTATTGAATGAAGATTTTACTATTGTAAATAAATAAGCAACTTTGAAAGTGGCATGATAGGTGAAAAGTGAGGAATTAGATATATAAGGAATTGTTAAGTTGGTTGAGGAAGTCTTGTGATGATTTATGTTTTGGGTAGAAAGGTATTGTTGATTTTAGTGTTATGAAAATTATGCAGAGGTGTCGGGTGTATACCAGATGCGATGGGCGTGATTCGAGAGTGGGTGCTCTTAGGTCTGGTTAGTCGGGCGCAGGTTGAGGTGTGTTGGGCGTGATAAGCCCTGAGAGCTTTCAGAGTTGTGCGTGTTAGGCGCATGTGCCTGTGTCGGGTGAGGCTCTATTTTGAGTTTTCCACTTTTTAGACTTGTATTGTTTAAGTTTTTGGCTTTCTTACTCCATGGGTTATTGGGATTGTTCATAATCATTGAATTGACTTGTTACTTAGGGTGAATTAATGGCATTGATTTAAATGTAATGAATTTGTAATATATGAAAAAGCGAATGAATGAGTTTAAAATAAATAATGGTGAGTAAAGTTGGATATGTTGAATGTTGTGGTATGATATGGTATCTCCAAGGGATGATTGAGGTGGTCATGATCAAGGTATAATATTTTCAGAAAAGAAAAAATATTCGTGCCTAAGTTGATTAGAATGTGCACTGTCTAAGGATTTATTCAATAATTATTGATATCCTGACTCTACAAGTAATAGGAATCAAATAGATGGATATTACTAAGTTGCGAGTATCGAAGGAGGTCTGAATTAGGTGACAGGTACATATCTTGGAGTTTATTCAATGCACGAGTCTTCTAGAAGTAGAACCCAACTTATCTTTGTATGTCAAGGTTCTGTCTTAAAAATTGTAAAATGAAGGGTGTGATAGATGATTTAATTACTTGTATGTGTTAATTGTGAATATCTTAGTGTAAGTTCAATCATAATTTTACAAATTAATCATAAACATACATTCTATAGGATCTTAGAATCTATGATTCTCACATAATATATATAATAGTAAGAGAGACTTACCTTGATCTATCAGAGAGACCTAATCAAAGAATTTCAATCTCCTTTTCCCAATTTATCTCTTTCAGTCACCCTTCTTCTCCATATACTTTCTTGATAGTCAATTGTGGAGAACTCTCACACTGTAGAGACAAAACCCTAATTTCTTTTTATAACCAACATCCATACTGATTACCATCAGATATTTATAAGGTAAATAACCTCCCATAATTACCAATAGGTTCTTCTATTATATTAAATCATATTCATGCCCATAACTATATTTCACATGAGTCACATTAATGGAATATATTTATTTATTTTCTTACATTCTCCCACTTGACTCATGTGGTGCTATAATACTTCATGATTTAATAAATTACATAAATTATAATGCGTATTAAAGGACTTTCAATAAATTCGTTTCATCATTCGTTATACTTAAAGATATATGAACAATAAGAGTCATGGTGGTCACATGTCATTCAATCAACACACTCCCTTCCATGCAGTAGTGTATTATCCTTCTCCTTAATATGACTTCATTATGAGAAGTTCGTAACAGTTCAAACATAATGTCATATTTCATCAACAATAACATAACTTTTTTTCTACATCATAATCATAATTTGCATACACATTCATAAGACAGAAAACATGTATTTTAGAAACTTGTACAATAATAAGCACAAAGTGTCAAATAGGCATTAATACAACACACACCATTCAACATTCACTAGTACTCATATTCTCTACATGGCCATTAAATACTTTGGGCGGTAACCCTTTTGTTAAAGGGTCAACAATCATAAAATCAGTGCTAACATGTTATATTGACACTCTATGTTTCTGAACTTCTTCTTTAATGACAAAGTATTTCAATTCTGTATGTTTAGCACCGTTGGAATACTTGTCCGTTTTTAGAAAGGACGACTGCTACAGAATTATCATAATAAATTTTCAGCGACTTGGCAATACTGTCAACAACTCCAAGTCCTGAAATAAAATTTTGCAGTCAATTAGTCTGAACTGTGACCTAAAGTATGTCATAAATTCAACTTCCATGATGGATGCAACAATGACTAAGTGCTTCGTACTTTTCCATGGAATCACTCCTCTGGCTAAAGATACACATAACCAAATGTAAACTTTCTAGTGTCCATACAACCATCAAAATCTGAATCTTTATATCTAATCACCTTAAGGTGATCAGACCTTCTATAAGTAAGCATGGACTTTCTTTGCCCCAAGCATACTGACTACAAAGTTAATATATGGCCTCATACGTGTTTGAGCACACATCAAACTCCCAACAACAAATACATAAGGGATATTCTACATCTATTTCCGATGCGAATCATTATTTGGACATTGCATAAGACTAAATTTGTCTTCTTTCTATATTGGAACGAGAGATATTGAATATTTATCCATTCTAAACCTCTCTAAAACTTTATTAATATATGTTTTCTGAGACAAACCCAATAATCCTTGTGATCTATCACGAAATATTTCTATTCCTATCACATAATATGCCTTACCCATATCTTTCATTTCAAAGTTATTAGAGAAACTTATTAGTCTCACTTAATAGACCAAGATCATTAGTTGCAAGGACGATATCATCAACATACAGAATCAGAAATATAAACTTGGTCTCACTGACCTTCAGATATATACATCGATCAACAATGTTTTCCTTAAATCTAAAGGACGTAATAGTATCATTGAACTTAAGATACCATTGTCTAGAAGCCATATATTGATTTCTTAAGTTTACACATCATGTATTCCTTTCCTTCTTCAATGAACCTCATTGGTTGGTCCATATAAACATCATCTAAATTGTCATACAGAAAAGCGGTTTTAAGATCCATTTGATGCAACTCAAGATCATAATGAGCTACCAATGCCATCATGATTCTGAAAGAATCTTTCTTAGAAACAGGCGAACATGTTTCCTTATAATCAATGACATCCTTTTAAGTAAAATATTTGGCAACCAATCAAGCCTTGTAACGTTCAATATTCTCATGAGAGTCACCCTTAGTCTTAAAGACTCATTTACAATCAACTCTCTTACATCCCTCTGGCAATTTCACAAGGTCCCATACACAATTTTGTGCCATTGATTTAAGCTCATATTTAATGTCATCTAACCATTTATTAGAATTATCAACATTCATGGCTTCTGAAAATGAAATTGGATCTTTATCAATATTTAAGTCGTTTTCTGACTCTTGTAGATAAACCATATCATCATTCGAAATAGCAGATTTCTTCTCTATTTGAGATCTTTGTAATACTATTTGTTGTGATTATTTTACTACAAGTTCATTGTTAACTTCAGGATCATTAATTTGTTCTTTTTGATTATTGTGTGATTCATCAACATGAGGAACAACAATTCTTGAAGTAGAAGTACTAGTCAAAGGAACTCGTACTCTAACTTCCTTACTTTCCACATTTCGTGAAGCTTCACTCTCACTAGTTTAACCATTCTCAATGAACAGAGCATTTCCAGTTTCAACAATACTTGTACTATGGGTAGGAAAGTATATTTTAAAAAGAATATAATATGGTCTAATTTCAAAGTTCAAAATAATATATATAAATGTGTAAAAATGTATTGTTTTGAAAAGTAAAAATTATCATTATAAAGAATAACAAATTATAATATTTCTATTAAATCATTTAAATAAGAAACAATAATGTTTAAAAAAGTAAAATGTTGAGAAGTATAAATAAAGGATTTAAAAACATAGAAATAAAACAATAGAATAAGTATTATTTTAAAATAAAGTAAATATAAAAAATAAAAAAAAATCCAAAAAGCTATATTTATGTAAAAACATTTAAAAAGGTAAAAATAATATTATAATTTTAAAATAAGAGAGACAAAAGGTTGAGATGGATAAGTTCAACCAATCAAAGCAATCTTCATCGCACTCTTAGCAATCCTACAATCCAAAATTTCACAACCGAGGCTTAAATCTTAAATATACCAATTTGAGACCATCGATTAAAAAATAAAATTTCAGTCAATAATTGGGACCTTCATGCTTTTTCAGGAGAACAAAATTTTAAAGAGTATATTTTCAAAAGACAATAATCAGGTCTAAATTCAAAGTTGGAAATAATATATATATAAAAGTGTAAAAATGTATTGTTTGGAAAAAGTAAAAATTATCATTATAAACAATAACAAATTATAATGTTTTTATAAAATCATTTAAATATGAAAAAAATAATGTTTTAAAAAGTAAAATGTTGAGAAGTATAAATAAATGATTCAAAAACATAGAAATAAAAGAGTAGAAAAGTATTGTTTTAAAATAAAGTAAAATTAAAATAGAAAAATTTTCAAAAAGCTATATTTATATAAAAATATTAAAAAGGTAAAAATAATATTATAATTTTAAAATAAGAGAGACAAAAGTTGAGATAGATAAGTCTAACATATCAAAACAATCATCAACGCATTCTCAACAATCCCACAACCAAGGCTCAAATCTCAAATATACCAATTTGAGACCATCTAATTAAAAAATAAAATTTTAAACAATATAAAACCTTCTTGCCTTCTCATGAAAATAGAATTTTAAAAAGTATATTTTAAAAAGAATATAATAAGTTCTAAATTCAAAGTTGAAAATAATATATATAAAAGTGTAAAAATGTATTATTTGGAAAAGTAAAAGTTATCATTATAAAAAATAACAAATTATAATATTTCTATAAAATAATTTAAATATGAAAAAATAATGTTTAAAAAAGTAAAATGTTCAGAAATATAAATAAATGATTCAAAAAAATATAAATAAAAGAGTAAAATAAGTACTGTTTTAAAATAAAATAAAACTAAAAAAGAAAACACTTTCAAAAAGCTATATTTACATAAAAAATATAAAAAGGTAAAAATAATATTATAATTTTAAAATAAGAGATGCGAAAAGGTTGAGATGGATAAGTCCAACATATCAAAAGAATCATCATCGCAGGACTGATTCTTCCTGCACCTCCATACTGACTTCCTGTACCTCCATAATTTTAACATATTCTCATTTTAGCCTTGAGAAAAAGATGAAAATAACCTCCATTAATGGTAACTTCGATTTATTTTTTTTTCCACTTTGCGAGTTGCACAAACCGCAATACAATTAAAAAATAAATATATTGTGGATTATACAACCCGCAATTATATTTTCTACACCTTTTACATTGCGGGTTGTACAACCTGCAATACACGTTTTTTTAAATACATTGCAGGTTGTACAACCCGCAATACAAAAGTTTTTTAAATACATTGCGGGTTGTATAACCCGCAATACAATTTTTTTTAAATGTATTGCGGGTTGTACAAACCGCAATACATTTAGAAAATGTTTTATACTAATTTGAGACCAACAAATCAGAAAATAAAAATCCAAACAATAGTTTAGACTTTCATGCCTTCTTAGGAAGATGGAATTTTAAAAGGTATATTTTAAGAAAATATAAAAAGGTCTAAATTCAAAGTTAAAAAAATAAATGTATAAAAGTGTAAAAATGTACTCTTTAGAAGAGTAAAACTTATCATTATAAACAATAAGAAATTATATTATTTCAATGAAATCATTTAAATAGGAAAAAGTAGTGTTTAAAAAAGTAAAATGTTGAGAAGTATAAATAAATGCTTCAAAAACATAAGGAAAAAATTTTCAAAAAGCTATATTTATATAAAAACATTTAAAAAGGTAAAAATAATATTATAATTTTAAAATAAGAGATGAAAAATGTTGAGATGGATAGGTCCAACATACCATAAATATCATTATCGCAATCTGAGTAATCTCACAATCCAAAAACCCACAATCGAGGCTCAAATCTCAAATATACCAATTTGAGACCAATAAATCAGGAAATAAAATTTCAATCAATAGTTTAGACTTTCATGCCTTATCAGAAAAATAGAATTTTAAAAACTATATTTTAAGAAAATATAATAAGGTCTAAATTCAAAGTAAAAAAAAAATATATAAAAGTGTAAAAATGTACTCGTTACAAAAGTAAATTAGCATTATAAAAAATAACAAATTATAATATTTCAATAAAATCATTTAAATATTTAAAAATAGTGTTTAAAAAAGTAAAATGTTGAGAAGTATAAATAAGTGCTTCAAAAACATAAGGAAATTTTTTTCAAAAAGCTATATTTATATAAAAACATTTAAAAAGGTAAAAATAATATTATCATTTTAAAAAAAGAGAGGAAAAATGTTTAGATGGATAAGTTGATCATATCATAACAATCATTATCACAATGAGCAATCCCACAATCCAAAATCCCATAACCGAGTCTAAAATCTGAAATATACCAATTTGAGACCATCGAATCAGGAAATAAAATTCCAAGCAAGAGTTTAGACCTTCATGTGTTCTTAGGAAAATAGGACTTTAAAAATTATATTTAAAGAAAATATAATAAGGTCTAAATACAACGTTAAAAAAATATATGTATAACAATTTAAGAATGTACTCTTTAGAAAAGTAAAAATTATCATTATAAACAATAACATATTATAATATTTTAATAAAAGCATTTAAATATGAAAAAGTAGTTTTTAAAAAAGTAAAATTTTCAGAAGTATAAATAAATGCTTCAAAAACATAAGGAATATTTTTTTAAAATCTTATATTTATATAAAAACATTTAAAAAGGTAAAAATAATAGTATAATTTTGAAATAAGAGGGGAAAAAGGTTGAGATGGATAAGTCTAACATATCATAACAATCATTATTCCAATCTGAGCAATCCCACAATCCAAAATCCCACAACCAAGGCTCAAATCTCAAATATACCAATTTGAGACAATCATATCAGGAAATAAAATTCCAAGTAATAGTTTAGACTTTCATGCCTTCTCAGGAAAATAGAATTTTAAGAAGTATATTTTAAGAAAATATAATAAGGTCTAAACTCAAAGTTATAAAAATATATTTATAAAAGTGTAAAAATTTACTGTTTAGAAAAGTAAAAATTATCACTATAACCAATAACAAAGTATAAAATTTCAATAAAATCATTTAAATATGAAAAACGAGTGTTTAAAAAAGTAAAATGTTGAGAATTATAAATAAATGCTTCAAAAACATAAGTATAAAAATATATTTATAAAAGTGTAAAAATTTACTGTTTAGAAAAGTAAAAATTATCACTATAACCAATAACAAAGTATAAAATTTCAATAAAATCATTTAAATATGAAAAACGAGTGTTTAAAAAAGTAAAATGTTGAGAATTATAAATAAATGCTTCAAAAACATAAGGAAATTTTTTTCAAAAAGCTATATTTATATAAAAACATTTGAAAAGGTAAAAATAATATTATAATTTTAAAATAAGAGACGAAAAATGTTGAGATGGATAGTCCAACATATCATAATAATCGTTATCATAATCTGAGCAATCTCACAATCTAAAATCCCACAACCAAGGTTCAAATCTCAAATATACCAATGTGAGACCAACAAATCAGGAAATAAAATTACAAGGAATAGTTTGAACTTTCATGCCTTTTCAGGAAAAAAGAATTTTAAAAACTATATATTAAGAAAATATAATAAGGTCTAAATTGAAAGTAAAAAAATAAAATGTATAAAAGTGTAAAAATGTACTCTTTAGAAAAGTAAAATTATCATTATAAACAATAACAAATTATATTATTTCAATAAAATCATTTAAATATTTAAAAATAGTGTTTAAAAAGTAAAATGTTGAGAAGTATAAATAAATGCTTCAAAAACATAAGGAATTTTTTTTTTCAAAAAGCTATATTTATATAAAAACATTTAAAAAGGTAAAAATAATATTATAATTTTAAAATAAGAGAGAAAAAATGTTGAGATGGATAAGTCGAACATATTACAGTCATTATCGCAATCTGAGTAATTCCACAATCTAAAATCCCACAACCGAGGCTAAAATCTCAAATATACCATTTGAGACCACCAAATTAGGAAATAAAATTCCAAGCAATAGTTTGGACCTTCATGCCTTCTCAGAAAAATAGAATTTTAGAAAGTATATTTTAAGAAATTATAATAAGGTCTAAATTCAAAGTTAAAATATATATATATATATATATATATATATATATATATATATATATATATATATATATATATATATATATGTATGAAAGTTTAAGAATGTACTCTTTAGAAAAGTAAAAAGTATCCCTATAAACAATAACAAATTATAATATTTCAATAAAATCATTTAAATATGAAAACGTAGTGTTTAGAAAAGTAAAATATTGAGAAGTATAAATAAATGCTTCAAAAACATAAGGAAAAAAATTTCAAAAAGCTATATTTATATTAAAACATTTAAAAAGGTAAAAATAATATTATAATTTTAAAATAAGAGAGGAAAATGTTGAGATGGATAAGTCCAATATATCATAACAATCATTATCGCAATCTGAGCAATCTCACAATCAAAATCACACAACCGAGACACGAATCTCAAATATACCAATTTGAGACCAACAAATCAGGAAATAAAATTCCAAGCAATAGTTTGGACTTTCATGCCTTCTTAGGAAGGTTTTTCTACAAAAGTGGTGCAAATTTATCTGCAAATTACATATATGGGCAAATTTTTAAAAAATTACATAATTGGGTAAGTCATGCTTTTTTAGGATGAAGAAGTCGTGCTTGGTAGCACGACTTCAGTATACAACACTTTTTTTTGTCTTATACAAAGTCATGTATGCATATACATTTTTTGGAGTTTTTTTTTTTTTTGGACAATTAGAAGTGTGCTTGGAAGCACGACTTCTACATTAATATTTTATTTGAAAAAAAAATCCTCACAAATACACTTCATTATGATTTATGCATTTTTTTCTTACAATGTCATGTATGGGTCATGTATGTAGGGAAACATACCTTACAATTGTCCAATACATTTGGATTTAACACATTAAAAATAGAAAACGAAAGTATATTCCAAAAAATAATTAAACACCCATAAAATATATGAAAAATTTCCTCTTATTCTATTACATGTTTGAAGTGCTCTGTCCAGTTCACAGCTTCCTCTACTGATAATATATTTTCTTTTTCTATTTTTAGTGTGTTCATCCTATTGTATTGGACAATTGTAAGTTCCCTCCATGCATAGCATCATTTTTCTGCATGCAATGTAATTTTTGAAGGTTGTCTGTACTAGACTGGCAAAGCAATATGAAATAATATTGCATGAACATTTCGTACCGCGAGAAAAAATATATAAATCATAATGAATAGTAACTGTGAGGGTTTTTTTTCAAAAAAAAAATGTTAGTGTAGAAGTCGTACTTCCTAACACGACTTCTGATTGTTAAAAAAAAAACAAACCTCCAAAAAATTGTCTGCGCACACACGACTTTGTATAAGACAAAAAAAAGTGCTGCATAGTGAAGTCTGCTATCAAACATGACTTCTTCAACCTAAAATGTGCTTCCAAGCACGACTTACCCAATTGTGTAATTTTTTGAAAATCTGTCCATATATGTAATTTTCAGGTAAATCTGCATCACTTTTGTAAACATACCTTACAATTCTCCACCTATTCCTCTTTTTTTTTTTTGGACGTGGTGTGTTGCTACTGTGCAACTAAAATAAATGGATATTTACAAAGTCATTTTATTATTTATTGATAAATATGTAATGGTTGAAATTAATTCTGATTAAGTAATTGAATAATTGTGAAGTTAATATGAATAGAAGGGTGGTTACATATTGGGAAGAAAAATTACCTTCATATAATTTAAAAACTAACAATAAATTTATTTAAAAAAATATATATAGTATTTTCAAATATTTCTTTCTAAATTTATTGCTAAATTTCAATTTTATTTTAAATTATTTCTATATTAGTAACTAAATTCAAATATCCAACTTATACTTAATTTTTCTAAATATATTTTATTATTAAATTTTAATTTTATTTTATTTTTCTTTTCAATATCAAACTTACTTTTAATTTAATCCAATATATAAATCACACTAACATCATTTTTATTTCAACCATTACATATTTATCAATAAATAAAACAACTTCGTAACTTTACAATTATTTTAATTAGACAGTAGTATTAACCACCATAAGATCGTGCAGTATTATTACAATATTAATTAACTCATTAATTCAAATCTTGACTCCACAATTTTCTCTAGTAAACTACTAAAATGTTATCTTTTTGTGATTTTATTTATTTCTTCACATTAATATAGTGTTTGGGAGAAATGTAAAAAGTATAAAAATGTACTCTTTAGAAAAGTAAAAATTAACATTATAAATAATAATAAATTATAATATGTCAATAAAATCATTTAAATATGTAAAAATAGTGTTTAAAAAGGTAAAATGTTGAGAAATATAAATAAATGCTACAGAAACATAAGAAAAAAATTTCAAAAAACTATATTTACATAAAAAGGTAAAAATAATATTATAATTTTAAAATAAGAGAGACAAAAGATTTAGATGGATAAGTCCAACATATGATAACAATGATTATCGCAACGTGAGCAATCCCACAATCTAAAATCCCACAACCGAGGCTCAAATCTCAAATCTACCAAATTGAGACCATAAAATCAGGGAATAAAATTCCAAGCAATAGTTTGGACTTTCATGCCTTCTCAGAAAAATAGATTTTTAAAAGGTATATTTTAAGAAAATATTATAAGATCTAAATTCAAAGTTAAAAAAATATATGTATAAGAGTTTAAAATGTACTCTTTCGAAAAGTAAAAATTATTATTATAAACAATTACAAATTATAATATTTCACTAAAATCATTTAAATATGAAAAAGTAGTATTTAAAAAAGTAAAATGTTGAGAAATGTAAATAAATGCTTCAAAAACATAAGGAAATTTTTTTCAAAAAACTATATTTATATGAAAACATCTAAAAAGGTAAAAATAATATTATACTTTTAAAATAAGAGAGGAAAAATGTTGAGATGAATAAGTTGAACATATTATAACAATCATTATTGCAATCTGAGTAATCTCACAATCCAAAATCCCACAACCGAGGCTCAAATCTCAAATATACCAATTTGAGACAATCAAATCAAGAAATAAAATTCCAAGTAATAGTTTTGACTTTCATGTCTTTTAGAAAGTATATTTTAAGAAAATATAATAAGGTTTAAATTCAAAGTTTAAAAAATATATGTATAAAAGTTTAAGAATGTACTCTTTATAAAAATAAAAAGTATCATTATAAACAATAAAAAATTATAATATTTCAATAAAATTATTTAAATATCAAAAAGTAGTGTTTAAAAAAGTAAAATGTTGAGAAGTATAAATAAATGCTTTAAAAACATAAGAATTTTTTTTTTTCAAAAAGTTATGAAAGCATTTGAAAAGGAAAAAATAAAATTATAATTTTAAAATAAGAGAGAAAAAATGTTGAGATGGATAAGTCCAACATATCACAACAATCCTTATCGCAATCAGAGTTATCCCACAATCCAAAATCCCACGACCGAGTCTCAAATCTCAAATATACCAATTTGAGACAATCAAATCAGGAAATAATTTGGACTTTCATGCCTTCTTAGAAAAATAGAAGTTTAAAAAGTATATTTTAAAAAATTATAATAAGGTCTAAATTCAAAGTTAAAATATATATATATATATATATATATATATATATATATATAAGTTTAAAAATGTACTCTTTAAACAAGTAAAAATTATGATTATAAACAATAAGAAATTATAATATTTCAATAAAATCATTTAAATATCAAAAAGTAGTGTTTAAAAAAGTAAAATGTTGAGAAGTATAAATAAATGATTTAAAAACATAAGAATTTTTTTTTTCAAAAAGCTATATTCATATGAAAACATTTGAAAAGGAAAAAATAATATTATAATTTTATAATAAGAGAGGAAAAATGTTGAGATAGATAAGTCCAACATATCACAACAATCCTTATCGCAATCTGAGTAATCCCACAATCCAAAATCTCACAACTGAGACTCAAATCTCAAATATACTAATTTGAGACAATCAAATAAGGAAGTAAAATTTCAAGCAATAGTTTGAACTTCATGCCTTCTCAGGAAAATAGAATTTTAAAAAGTATATTTTAAGAAAATGTAATAAGGTCTAAATTCAAAGTTAAAAAAATATATGTATAAAAGTTTAAAATGTAGTCTTTAGAATAGTAAAAATTATCATTATAAACAATAAAAAATTATAATATTTCAATAAAATTACTTAAATATGTAAAAATGGCGTTTAAAAAAGTAAAATATTGAAAAATATAAATAAATACTTCAAAAACATAAAAAAAAGTTTTCAAAAAGCTATATTTATATTAAAACATTTAAATAGGTAAAAACAATATTATAATTTTAAAATAAGAGAGGAAAAGGTTGAGATTGATAAGTTGAACATATCATAACAATTATTATTGCATTCTGAGCAATACTACAATCCAAAATCCCACAACCGAGGCTCAAATATCAAATACACCAATTTGAGACCATCAAATCAAGAAATAAAATTCCAAGCAATAGTTTGGATTTTGATGCCTTAACATGAAAATAGAATTTTAAAAAGTATATTTTAAAAATAAATAATAAGATCTAAATTCAAAGTTATATATATATATATATATATATATATATATATATATATATATATATATATATAAAATTCTAAAAATATACTCTTTAGAAAAGTAAAAATTATTATTATAAACAATAACAAATTATAATATTTCAATAAAATCATTTAAATATGAAAAAATTGTTTTCAAAAAAGTAAAATTTTGAAAAGTATAAATAAATGCTTCAAAAACATAAGAAAAAAGTTTCCAAAAAGCTATATTTATATAAAAATATTTAAAAAGGTAAAAGAAATATTATAATTTTAAAATAAGAGGGAAAAAATGTTGAAATGGATAAGTCTAACATATCATAACAATCAAATTTCAAATATACCAATTTGAAACAATTAAATCAGAAAATAAAATTTCAAACAATAATTTGAACTTTGATGTCTTCTCAGAAAAATAAAATTTTAAAAAGTATACTTTAAGAAAATATAATAAGATCAAAATTTAAAGTTAAAAAAATATATGTATAAAAGTGGAAAAATGTAGTCGTAAAAACTATCATTATAAACAATAAAAAATTATATTTGTTTCTGGATTGGAGGAAGAATCGGGAATTTTCTGGTTCTTGATTGGTTGAATTGAGGATTGGTTGTGATTGATGGATTCTCTCCTTTGTGAATGACTTTCTTGGCAATAATGGTGACCACGAATAGGTGCGACAGGGGCTCGGGGAAAGATCAGTTTAGGCTTTGTGGTTCGGGGAGGTTTTTCTGGGTGAAGATTTTCTAAGGATTTAATTGAATTTGTTTCTAAGTTTCATATGCTATTTGTTTTGATACAGGAATAAATTAAATTGAAGTTGACGACAGATAACACAGAGCAAATACATGAAACAAGGCATACACGCTCAGATGCAAAAGGGAGAAGCAAAATGGGTACCTGATAAAGATTTCAAGATCAGAAGCACTTTATTTTTTTCTCGATTTTTCTTCTTTAATTGCTTCTAATCCTTCTTTAATTCTTGTAAACTCTCAATTTTGGACTGCACCTTGAACTATAATTCTTTTTTCTGAATCTATATGCGTTTTGTTCTCCTGATTTCTGTTCTTGCTCACTCCAATCACTGTTCTTTGTCTCTGTTGGTTCTGTGATTCGGGTTTTTGGGATTGATGTCACGGCTATCGAGGCCGATAACAATGTAGTGAATTGATTCAGTTGGATTTTCTGGATTTTGTTCTTGAGTTGCTGATAACTTCTAATGTCTAATTTTCTGATTATTGGTCTCAAATATGGGTTTCTCTTTTCTCTAAATTACGCTACTCTTATGCCTAATTACATCAAAATTATCTAAGTTAACTCTGCTAATTATTTCCCTTTCATAGATCATGAACAAAACCAAACATTCGATTAATTCAACACTAAAAAGCCAAAAATAATCATATAACAGTATTCATGACAGCAACAATCAGAGTAGGATTGAAAACTTACCTCTTGAAGCACACGAGCAATCTATTGTAAATTGTGGAAACCAAGTTTTTTTCTTTTCTTTTGCTTCTTGAATTCTCTTTTAAACTTTTATTCTCTTTTCTTTCTACTGCGTAATAGTTTCTTTTCTCTTCTGTAATTGTTTAATTGCTTCCAACTCTGATACTTGAAGAAACCCCCTCAGCCTTCAATTCATCTTTTATATGAAACATTTATGACCAATTCAATTTTTTATGCATGAGGTTATTAGTTTCCTTTTTGGTCAACGCTTAACCAACAATATTACTGATTCAGTTATAATGGATAACCAGCATAATGATTAGATGCACTTAGTCTTGAACAAATAAAAAATTTGTAACTGAAATTTGTTTTTTTTTTATCTTCTCACCAGAAATTAATACTCTTAATTAATCAGATGCATTCTAACTTAAATATTTTTATTAAAAAAAATAAGGAATTAAAAGAAAATTGTATTTTTATAGTTTTAAGAAAACCAAAAAGAAAATGGTAACGGGATAGCCCAACTTCAAAGAAAAAGTTCTTGCGATGGTATCGATGGTTAAGAAAGGTTCGACAAAAATATGATAACTATGAAAGAAAGAACAAAGAATATGATAACATGGAAGAATGTTTCTTTATTGAATGTATATCTCTTTGTTTACAATAGCTCACTTAATATAAAATTCCTAGAAAACTAAATATGGAAATTATTTTAAATAAATATATTTGATATTCTCTGATATTCTACTTATATTCTCTGATACTCCCTTGATTATCTTTGATATTCTACTGATTTGTTTCTTTTATACTCCATTGATTATCTCTCTGATATTCTTATCATATTCTCTGATATTCTCTTGATTATCTTTGATATTCTAATGATTTGATTTGTTTCCATAATAATAATAATAATAATATTCTAAGAAAAGGGAAATTAGTAAAAGAACTCTATAAAAAGATACAGATAGTCACACACCAAAGTCTAATCATTATTGTCAACAAAGAAAATACAAGTAAAGAAAATGGTACAAATAGTAAAAATTATTTTTATTATTTTTTTATTTTATTCAGACGAAATTGGGTTTTAACAATATCATAATAATCATTATGGTAACATCAGTAATCCTACAATCCAAAATCTCACAATCAAGGCTCAAATATCAAATATACTAATTTGAGACCATCAAATTAAGAAATGAAATTCCAAACAATAGTGAGACCTTCATGCTTTTTCAGGAAAATCAAATTTTAAAAAATATATTTAAAAAAATATATAATAAAGTCTAAATTCAAAGCTAATATATATATATATATATATATATATATATATATATATATATAAAAAAAATATATATATATAAAAACATTTAAAAAGATAAAAATAATATTATAATTTTAAAATAAGAGAGGCAAAAGGTTAAGATGCATAAGTGCAACCTATCAAAACAATCATCACACTCTCAACAATTCTACAATCCAAAATCCCACAATTTCAATTAAACTCAGACTCAAAGTCTCAAATATACCAAATTAGCACCATAAAATTAAGAAATAAAATTCCAAACAATAATTGGGACCGTTATGCCTTATCTAACAAGTCTATAATAGTACCAAACTATCAGCTCATATATAGTAAGAATACCTACCAATTCCTCTAGGGGCATGGCCTCAAGATCTTCAGAAGTTCTAAGAGCAGTTTCTTGGGCTATCCACTTAGCAGGTAAAATTCAGATAATTTTGTCATTGATTTCATATTGACTAACAGTTGATCCCAAAGACCTTAAACTGTTTAGGATAACTTGCAAACGAGAAACCATAGATTGTATGATTCATGATCTTCTATAGCAAACATTTTCATATTGACATTTAAGCATAATCAATTTATTTCTTTTTACCTCTTTTGAACCTTTATATGTGAGAACAAGTGTATCCCACATCTGTAACGTCCAACATTTTTATTTTTAATAGTATAATATTAAGTGTAAGAATTCACTTTCATTACTAGATAATTTGGCAAAAGCGAATTATATGCATAGAATATGACTTATTGGGTAATTTTTTTTTATCCATAAATTTAATTGTAAAAAGAGCTTTATTTTTTTATTTTTTATTTATAATTATTCTACAACATAACTACATATTTTACATTATCTATTATACAATTTATCAAACTTATGCTTCAATATATATATATATATATATATATATATATATATTATAAAAGTTTACATATTATACAGATTATCAAACATATGTGGCTTCATCACATCGGTGGAGCAAACAGGTTAATTATTGGATTGTTGTGGATGGTAGATGGCATGAAAAACGTAACCACTACAGGTCCTTCTAGTGTTAAAGGTACTGTTAGTATTCTCACAATACTAAATGGATTTGATGAAGTCATACAAGACAAGTTCAGCTAAGCAATGGCAGCAAGCAAGCAATTGGATTTTGGTCTTAATTTGGTGTGAGTGTGTTCGAGATTGATTGGCAAAGAACCTTGACATAAGTGAAGAAGGAATCCAGTAACACATGGTCAAAGTGATTCAATCAAAATAAAATTAAGGTTTTAACTTTGGGTAAAAA
>Ga0209700_102713_pt1 | contig 35330 bp, 18 predicted proteins | sample SiratroredBW_FD_187528 | JGI IMG/M metagenome (GOLD analysis project Ga0209700, IMG submission 187528) | Root nodule microbial communities of legume samples collected from California, USA - Siratro red BW (SPAdes) (version 2) | ecosystem: Host-associated > Plants > Roots > Nodule | place: USA...
TTTAGGCAAAAAAAAAAAAAAAAAACTCGGAATTCTTGTTTTGTTACGAATCTAAATCCCCTCTCATCATATCTGATTTCTGATCATTCACTGTCCTGAAAACTACAAAGGAAAATTGGTATAGCAAAGGCACAAAAGTAGCGTGGCCTTAGCGCTGGAATGGCATCAAAGACTCGTACTAATGAACTGTAATGGAGCTCATTTGTGCTTCACAAAATTATCCTAAGCCTCAAGGTTGATAACATGTTGACGTGTTGAAGTTGAGTCTCTGGTATCAAAATGAAATGAATGAACGTTGGTGCTGTTAAAATCTTCCCCAGTTCATAAATTTCTTAAACTCATCATACAACACTAAGATCGCAGCTGCTCCTGTGCTTCTAAACACATTAGAAAATGCACCACGGTAAAATGAAGCCAACCCTTCTGTCCTGTATATCTTCCTCCAGCAGTCCAGGGTGCTATTGTACACCGGCTGTTCCATGCCAGATTGCATCATCATCCTCCTACGAACCGTGTCTAACGGATAAGATATCAATCCGGCTGAGGTTGTGACTGCCTGAGCTACCACCCAACGCTTCCACAACGCCAACTCAGGCTTTGATTTTTCAGACAATATCTCTTTCATGGTATCAAAGCCTCCAAAATATAGGCCCCTGTGTACCACCATCCCTTGTAGAGATGCAGGAAGGCCCCTGTAGATACCACGAACGCCATCCTTGTGGAATATGGTAGTCAAGAAATGGTAAATACCGCGAAATTGGCGCACTTCTGTACTTCCAACGTCAGCTGCAAGGCGCGTGTGTGCTATGTCAAGGGGGTATACCACTACAAGTGTTGTACAACCGGCTGCAGCGCCAGCCACGAAATTTGCAGTGGCACCTGGCAAAAGATTATTATCGCTAGAGTTTCCACCCCTTAAAAAGCTTTTGTAAAGATCCTGTTCAACATAATAGGTGATCTGTCAATATCAAGACTCTGCATTTACTGTAACATTACAGATCAGGCTTCAATTATGATTTTTCATCAGTTCTGCGAGTGAATGATGACAGGCAGAACAGAAAAAATAAATAAACGTTCTAGTATGCTAGCATGGAAATAGAACTTTTTTTTATTGTTGTGGGTTATTTCATGAAATGCATAGATAGTGAAGTTGTTCTGCCAGTGATTCTCTATTTAGCACCTTTGTATGAACCATTCAAAATGTGATTTTTGTTAAAGCGATCGCCAGGGGAGAGGGAGAAAATAGCAAAGCTAACAAAGATACACTTCCAAGATTGTTACTTCTTTGAAAATTTAAGTACTAATTACTAACCTTGATTCTAGAGTGTAATAGCTGGGTTGGTATTTCTAGCACTTAATTGCACTCCATGTATTCATCTCATCCTAGTTTAGGACACCAAAAACACAATTGTAAAGTCCACATTTTTATTCATATGTCAATAATCAGACTAGTCATCTTCTACACAAGCACAAGACAACATTTTTACACATTCACATGATGTCTGTGACATCCTTACTAATGCATTACCACAAACAAGAATTTATTCTTAAAACTTTTGTTTACTACTTGCTATAAAAATACTGTTGTCATTTGAAATCTCTATAACTGCATTAATTAAAAGCTACACCACGGGTCTTCAACAAGAGCAGCAACTTTAAAGTGCATCCTGATAGAAGAGAAAAATTCTGAAATTTCTTAAGCCAGAAATATATTCTGGAAATTTTCACAAAAATTCACCTCAAAGAACAGTGCCTGTGTTTTGCTTCTAAAGAAGCAAATTTCTTCAGTCTCAGATGCCCAGCCCAGGATTCATCAGTTCCCTTTTCTTCTTTTGGACATGACCTATGTATAAGTAATAGGTCTGCCTTTATTGGACAAAACTCAGATGTAGTACTATAAGTATGGTTGATACCATCCCCAATCAATTGTCATTTCTTCTCAATAATTGCAGCTGGGTTTAGTTACCAAGATGAAGGCATTGTTTATTGAGATTAAAAGACAATTTCAATTGTTAGGCTTTTTGATTTTTGAAAAAAACTGAACCATACCTCACCATTTTAATAAAATCAATTGGTTTAAGTCAAACTGTTTTTATAAAATGGATTGGTTTGTTTTTTCCAAAACAGCTCCTTTTTTTGGATTTGGCTCAGTTTAGTTATCTATTTCACACAAGTATGTTTGATATTTCTTAAAGAATGGAACCAAACCAAGCGAAACCAAATCATTTCATAAAAACAGTTGTTCAGTTCATTACAATATCATGCAATTCAAGAAAAATCCAAACAAAGGTCCAGTAAAATCTATTAAAGTACAAAGAAAGAGATGTTTTCATTAAAACTGTACAGTGGACAGTCCTTGATAATATCCAAAAGGCAGGGAGGTGGGAAAAGGTACATGTTAAAGAAAAAGTAATGCAGTGCCACGAGAATAAGGTGCAGCACATTATAAAACTGCATTCTACTTCTTATTCTCTCTTTACAGGGTAAGGTCAGCCTACCGCATAAGATAGGGAATGAATTACAGTTGAAACAATCAACCTTTATATTGCTGTAGCAAGAAAAAGAGAAAGGAAATACAGAAGAAAAGGAAGTCCTCCACTCATATTTGATGAGCGAAAACTGTGCACACTTGTTGCTTTTTCTCGAATCATTACTAATCATGTTAACAAAAATATTTGTCAAAATTCATCCTGTACATTATACAAGGGGAACATTGCGCAGCCTAGAAAATTTAGGTAAAAAAAGTTTGGAGTGCTAAGAAGCCAAGAGGGTATATGGATGACAGAAGTAACAAAAAGAAAGAAAATGTTGTAGTGAGACACAGTTAACTTGATGGAAGAGAAAAATCTGTTAGCTATAAAAGGACAACAAAAACTATAATATGGTGAAGGACAAAGAATGGATTATATTAAGTCAACAAAAGTGGTGAGTGAAGCACAACATAGGAAGTTTATTATGCTTATTTATTCCCAAGGACTATGGAGGTAAATTACAATTTTAAAAGCAACATAGCTTAGCATTGCTCTATATGATTTTGACATTGCCTTACATAAAATTTTAATGTTAAAATAGGGAAAATATTGGAATGAAAAATCCTAAAACACGTGGACAGGACAGCTACATATATTGCACAACAATTTAAAGGATCTCCGTAACAAACATGTTTCTATGAATTAAAGACTTCAGGAAACTAATTTGATTCAATCATCATCATACAGTTACTGTTGTTGATAAGGGAAAACCTAGCTGATTAATTAATACAAACAGTATGTGTGACCAACAGTGTTGCAGATAGCCTCCATCTCAATTTTTCTTGAGATAACCAAACCCAAAAGGATTCAAATAACAATGGACGGAGTCAACTCTCTTTGTCCTTCTTCTCAAGTCATGATAGTATCTTATCTTATTATTAACTGAATATCAGGCCATATGTGAATCAGTAATGTTGGAGCTAGCATACAGAACCATAAAGACTTATACCACGTGAAAGGCTGGGAAGAAAGACTATGATAAGAATCTTAGGAGAACTTGATCACAAATGCTTGCCGTGTGGTTGAAGAGCTAAAAGATAAACCCCACACTAGAATCTCATGCCGCCAATACTATGTGACCCTCAAGTCCCATACCTTACAATTGGATCCTAACATCCCACCATGCTCCATGTCCGTTGCACTCAACAGACTGGTTGTGCACTAGCCCTTTAAATACTTTTAGGTGAACACTGCAAAGTCGGTTTCACCGCCAATGCCATTCATTTACAGCTGAGACACATGCTGAAACACTCTATGACCAATTGGTAAGAACCTTAGGAGAACCACATCGCGAAAACTAGACATTATTGTTAAAGATCCAAGGCCTATAAACCTCACACACGAATCCCTTACTTTTAATGTAGGACTCAAGTCCCAGGCCTTGCAATTGAATCCTAACATACCATCAAGAAAGTTTCAAATGGTCACGTGAAGCATTCAATACACGGTTATTTTTTTTTTGTTTTCAAACACAGCATAAATGACTAAATTGGCCCCTTATTCAACCAAAAAAGTAATATAATAAAGAAAGAAGGTAAAAGTATTACGATAACTGTAATTTTTTTGAGCAATACACCAAATTAGTCCATGAGTTTACAAGAATCAATCAGTCTAATCTCCGAAACAATAGAAATGTTATTTTAGCCCCTGAAATTACAGAAAGTAAAAAAGGACTAAAATAAACAATCTTTGATAATTTGACCAATTAAAATAATATTTTTGTAGTTAAAATTGATGGGTGCTAGTAACTTCTGAGACTAATGTGGTGTGTTTTCAGAATCTCAGATGGTATTTTATTGCAAATACCCAGAAGGAGCAATTGACAAAAGCAGACGCATCATAATAGCCATAGTATAAACTAAAGAAACATCTGCTAACAATTCTTGCAGAGTAAACATGATGAGTTAAACCCTCAAACAGCGATGACACAAACAAGAAACTTGCGAACGCAACAAGTGGAGGAAAAGATAGAAAATGGAAACCAAGAGGAAGCCTAACCTTGAGGGAGAAATTGAGGGCCACAGAAGGATAGTAACGAATTACACTGCTGCCATTGCCTCGCCACAAAGAGAGAATGCCTTCTTCCCTGACCGTTCTTGCTATGCAATCAAACATGCCCTTGAATCTGCGACGCCCACTCGCCACAATGGCCAAATTGCTCTCCTGGGTCTGCAGCAACAGCTTCGCCCTCTCAATTGGGGCCACAATCGTGTGCACCACACCGCCCATCAAGGCCCCAGCCACCAGATCGCGCTGGAAATTCTTCACACCACAATTCAACGCCTTCTCTTGCCCAAGTTTCAATCTTTTTCCCTCTGAGTCATCGTCCTCTGCGCTCATCCTTCGATTCCCTGCCACCGCCTCCGCAAGTCAGAAACTTTGCTCAAAGAGAAACACACCCATCAATATCATTTGTTTTCTCTCGCAGAAAACCCAATTGGGTTTTTATTTCACTTTCGAAGCGAGCTTATCCGTTTGCGGAATTGCGTCAATTTTGTGGCAGTGAGAGAGAAAGCAAAGTAAAAAAAGGGAACGACGAAAGATAGTTGATTTATAGACGTGGTAGTCTCGTTGGTGATGAAGGAACAAATTCGTTGGTTATTCCATTTTGACTTTCCCGTCTGGCCCGTCATCGACAAGACTCCTGGCAGCGCAAGAGACACTTTTCTTACCTTCTCTCCATATATTCTCTACATGTGTAGTTTCAATATTCTTTATACTATTCTCGTAATATAATAAATTTACTAATTTTATAATAATTAATTTTAAATTTATATTATTAATAATTATATTGATGATATCTCAAAGAAATAGAAATTAAACTCTCAAATTATGTAATTTTATTCTTTATTTAAAAAGAATTTGCAAATGCTTGTAAGAGCAAGACAACAACTTTAGAATATTTGTTGCTTATTTTCATTGTAGCAATCAAAGGCTTTTTCTTTTGGAACTTTACTATTTTTAGAAATTTTGATCTTTTCCTAACTTATGTCACAATTTTTTTTTTAAGGAATTAGAATATTTGTGTAATAGTTTTTTTTTATATAGATAGATTTGTTTTATACATGTAAATACTTACAAGTGAAATGAGTTGGGATCATGTTATTTATATTTCGCTGTTAAAAAAAAATTATAGGCCTTTATTGTTAAGATAAAGATTTAAATAATTGAATGAAGTTTTGTTTTGGGTTTTTAGTTTTAATGATAATGAAGGAGTAAAAAGTGTGTTACTCAGTAATGTTTGTAATGGAAACGTTTTCAAGTTTTCTACCTCAAATTTTGTCTCTTTCTATCACGCATCATCTCTAATCTCTCCCAATCAAATGTCATGCACCGGCCATTTCATTTTATTAAGGATCTGAAGTTTTATCAAGCATCAAGATGAACAATACTTGTTCTTAGTGCGTTCGTCAGGTTGGGGAATTTTGTTTACAAGAAAAGATTATCACATCAGCAATGATGATAAATGACAATATATACTTATTTATTATCTCAGCTAGTTTAACTTGTTTAAGGAAGATATTAAAACTATATTTTAAGATAATCAATCTTACTATTTAGATCAATACAATATATATATTCTTTTGTTTTATTTTTCTCACAAATTTTGTAAAATGAGTATTTCTCTTTTTCTTTTTAATAAAAATGAACAAAGGTTGCTTAATTAATTCACGGAACATATATACCATGGAAGACATATGGTATGGTATTTATTTGAGTTTTTTATTTCTTTAATTTATGAATTACCCAAATCATTTATCTTAAAATTAGTTGAAATTTGAAAAAAAAAAGTTAAAAATTTAAAACTAACCCTTAACTTAGTTACTGAAGCTTGAAGCGGCTAAAATGATTTTTTCAATTATAAATATTTCAAAAAATTATTTGTTGAAGTAGATATAAATATGATTGATTTGTCGTTGTTATATTTCATATGAATTTAATTTTATCTCAAGATAAAATATATTTTAGACTATATATATATATATAGCTTAATAAATACCAATGAAATATTTATACCACTCCGTAATTTCTTTTGTGGCTTTTGTCGGAGTTCAACTTTCTATTGGTCTATATTAACATTTTTCATTTTATATTAAGTAAAAATTTATTAATTGGTGATTATTTGAATAAGTGACATTATCACTGACATAAATTATTTAAATTTGGTTCGATCTTTCTCTTCTTCTTTCAGAAATTTTGATTATACACCCTTGATCTCACTTAACCCTGCTACATTCAGCAAAGTTATAATCAAAAGAAAAAAAATATCAATAATTATTTATTTTCATAATTGAATTTTAGAAACTCAATTTTATTTAAAAAGTTGGATCTTCAAACTTTTAATACATTGAGTAAAGCAAACGAGCAGCTAATAATATTAACACAATTATATTTGGTTTAATTTGTCTGCAGTTCAAAGACAGGTTTAATCACATTTTTAAACAAAATAACTCTAATTAGCTAAATATTCCTAAATTCAATGTAATAGGGATTGAAAAGAAATTAAGATACTATAGTTATATATATTTTTATATGTTTTAGCATGATTGAATTGGTGTGTTTTGTGTGATGATTGAATTACAGGCTTCATTTTGGTTAAAATGAAATCAGTATAATGAGAGTTGAAAAAAATCAATATACTATAATTACATATGCACCTATAAACTTCAAAATAGTTGAGATGATATGATTATTGGTATGACTGAATGATAAATCCATATCCAATCATTTTGATTGAAATGAGATCAAAGTATTGAAGATTAAAAAGAAATTAAGGTATGGTGACTGACTACAAATGAATCATTGTGAAGTCAATAGACTTGGAATATAATATAAAAGATTGTGATTGAATAATAGAGTTATTTATATTTGACTTAAAAGTTGAAATTTAAATTCTTAAATTTATTATTTTCAATTTATTTTATTTTTACAAGTTGAAAACATTATTTAATTAATTTACATTTCTTATCTTATTGTGTTTGAACTGCGATGATGATGATATTATGTATACAAAAAGATAAATGCAGGTTTTGGAGCACTTTAAAGATTATGTGTCCTTAATTTGATTTTTCTTTTATTTTGTATATAAGCATATATATGTTTGATATATTTAAAGATTTTATGAATTTAAGATGATCTTTATTTTATTTTATTATATAGATAGTTGTACATAAATTTGATAAATGTTATATTATAGAGTTTAGAATCTATTATTTGTTTATCTATAATATTTTTTTTATTAGAATTGAATAAAAAAATGTTATACAATTTTTAAACTCTTACATTAATCAACTCACCATCCTAACGTACACTAATCAGAATGATTGCAAAACGGTCATAACGGGACGGCATGCAATGCTATTAAAAATCTAACAAAAAGTTGTGTTAATCATGATTTAACTGACAACTTATATGAATAATAAATCATATTATTAGGCTGCCATTTTCTGCTTTGGACCCTCATGGATTTTACATCAATAGTCTATTTCAATAATTCTTATATATAATCTAATGTCAAAAGGAAACCATTTTAAAACTAACGTAATTTATATAGGTGGATTAAGCTAGAGGTTAAATGTTTAAATTATTTTTTTTATAATACTCCATGAAATACTAAAATAAAATAACAATAATTTATGAATGCCAATATAATATTTATTAAGGAAATTCGTAATTTGTTGCGCTGACATAGTGATAATACTGTATTTATTATTATTTGTTTAAGGAGTTAAAGTTTAATATTTATATTAATTTTAGTTATATATTTTTAATAAAGTAACTTATATTTAAATTTTGAAATTAAAAAGAAAACATAATGGCAATTGGTCCTATTTACCATAACTGCGTTTTACTTTGTCAAACAATTTTTTTTTAAACACCAACAATATAATTATTATAAACAAATGTAATACAGACAAATAATTTGTTGTAAGATTCATAACATACTGGTAAAGAAAAAAACAGTTATCTAGGAATAAAGACTATTATATTAAATCCTATATATTTAATAAGATAAGATGAAACTATAGAACCATTATAACCATTGACTTCACAACATTAATTTTTTTTTTTTTTAGAGATTGAGATAATTACTTACATGTCTAAAGAAAGAATTTTTTTCTAGTTGGACCTGAAGTCAAATGTATTAATAGATGGATTTAGACTCAACAAATATAGGCATTTAAAGTTAAACAATTTTCTAAAAGTATTAGATAATCTCTTTTTTAGAAAAAGCAGATAAATTGAACCACTTCTATATTATTTCATTTAATGCAAACTCTTCTGAAAGTTATTTTATGTAAATTTTTTCAAGAAAATAAATGTGACTAATATACTATTAAAATAGTCGAGTTAAATAGTATATGGTATATCTTAGTATTGTTTTCATCGAATAAGAGATGATTTTTTTGTAAGTGGGAGATTGTTAAAACATGTTATTTATTTTAATTTTTATACTATTCTTAAGAGGATTTTCTGGAAAATATTACAAAGATGGAGGAGAATATGAAAGGTACATTAGAAAATGATTCAAAGTTTCTCACATTTTAAGGAGACAAGCATTGAAAATGACTAGAGAAACTCCTAAACCATATCAATGATAAGAAATACTAATATAAATATAAAAATAATTGTATCATGTAAGTTACATGAATTTATCTTATTATTAAAATAGTGAATAATAGTCTTTGTGATGCTTCCATAAAATTGAGTGTGAATGTTGATTGGATGTAACAGATAATTCCGTAAAATTTTTGTAGATTTTAACATAAGATGGATCTATTTTTAAATTAATTATACATAGATAAATGTTTATAAATGAAAAGAAACTATATGATAAATAATATTTTTTTATTATTTTTTAATATGAAAATTTGAATTACTAGCTTATCTTTTTGTATTGGTGTTTTTAATTTGTCAATTCACTTTTTTAAAATTAAAATAAAAAATATTTTAAAAGATTAACTTTTATATTATATTATTTAAAATATATAATAATATTATAACTTACATTGTTAACATTATTAATTATAATAAAATAGTTTAATAATATAATAATTATTTTAATTTATCTGATTAGAAATATTAATAAATTAATTAAAAATTTAAAAAACATTTTTCAATCTATTTTTATTTTATTTTCATATCACTTTCTTTTTATTCTTTTCTCATTCATAAAATTTTGTTAACATTTTGTTATTGATCTCTCTTTCTTTTTCTGCAATCCACCTAAAATAGAGTGAGTGATGGTTATTTTTCATGAATTTGCTTCATTTATGAATTGCTTGGAGCACTGGGGCAGGGTTTCTTTGTAGGGGAATAATGAGGTAAAAATACTTTTATTTTTAAAAGAAGAAACTTATCACTGATTAAAAATTATATTTAAACCGTTTTAAACAAGCCAGTGTTTAGAAGATTTTAATTGTTGTTATAAGGCCAGGACAAACACTCACTCAATCACAAAATTTTTGGAAACCTTTGATATAAAGCAATTTTTCCATATCAAGATTGGATCACTTCCACATCTTTTGGGTAAGTGGGAGAGTATCAAATTAAATATTTATAGTATTTATGGATTAATGACCTTTGAAAAAGAAAACTTCATACCTGCTGCCTCCAATTTATACCACACATTATAGTGCATTTTTCTTTTATGGGCCTTGTCTACACCCAAATTTCTATTAGTTCATATTTTGCTTAGTTTATTAATGTGATAATCTTTAATTAACATTTTTAATTTTTATATTAGGCAAAAATTTATTAATAGATGATTAGTTGAATAAGTGAAGTGATGTTTGACTGAGATATGTTAGTGAAATTTAATCGTTATAATAATTATATATTTTTAAAAGTATTGCTTAAAAAATATCAATTGTAGCACTTTTCTGAAGTTAAAACGTTTGATTAAAAAATGTTTTTAATAAACAATCAGAATCAAGATAATAAGTGGGTTAGAATGGTAATAGTACTTGCTACTTTGGTTTCGGTTGTGCCTCATATTAAATATCACACTTCTTTAAGAAAAAAAAAAAACTAATCAATAGTTTAGTATATTTATCACTGATTGATTTAGTCTAAACTGTATATTATCTAATAAATATTTTTCCTCCTCTCACCCTTGATCCCACCTAACCTCTGATACATCCAGCAAAGCTTAGTAATTAGGAAAGAAAAAACAAAACATCAATAATTTGAATATTTGATATTTTGAATTAAGGTGACGTTGTTAATCAAACTAACACAACTCTTAAATTTGTATGTGGTCCAAGCAATTCTTAAACAAAATAACTCTAGCTAGCCAAATATCCCTAAATCCAGCAAAAGGCTTGATAGATTAGTTTCTTTGATCATAAGCTAGTTAGCTGTTCAATAATTAATGCAGCTGAACAGTACTTTCAATCATTTACTTGACCATGTACCAAGAAATCATTTGCATTGACCATCCATTCTTCTTGTCTCAAGTTATAGCTATAAAGTCACAATCATCAAAATGACCACTCTCCATCCCATTTGTAAGTAATTTCTTATGATGCTTAAATGATGCGTGTGTCACAAAAACTACAAACTAAACACCAAAAACCCATCAATATAAATTTCATACATGGAAGACCACGCACCCTTCCCAAGTATCTCAGAATGGCTTTTCCTGTTCTGAAATTCGATACATATATATGTCCTTTGCTTGTGACTTTGAGAAACCAGATTCACATGGTTGGAGTAATTAGTGAGTGACAATTGCATTGAGAGAATAGAAAACACATGTATTTTGTAGGTAGGAAGTTAAGTCATACCACAACTTTCACAAAGTATTTGCAAGTAACACGAGCAGACCAAGGAAAAACAAAAGCATGGGAAAAAGAATTGGAAGACATATAAAATCTATCTGCCTTGCCGACTAGACCAAGAAGCCATGGTAACCACGTGCAGCTGAATTATGACACCCCTATCTATCGCTATCATGCACTTCACTTGATGATGATAAATGGGAAATCGCTTATAGAGATGCTGTTTATGAAAAATAAAGAAAGGGGTTGTTTCTCTTGAGTACATAGAAAACTTGTTCTCTCCTTACTTGTTTTTTGTCTCGCTCATTTTTTCTTAAACGGTTTATGATCTCTATCTGATATCAATATAGCAGGTAGGTCCCTGGGATCTAATGCAACACATGTGGTTTAGGAAGGAAATTGGGATTTTTCCGGCAGAGATAGGTACCCATAGGAAGGGTAGAAAATAGAAAGCTTTTAAATATCCGTACACCAACCACGATCCATTGCCTTGAGATCCACTAGCACAATATTTCGGGATCTCTGCTTTGGCCCCAAGTGAAATTTCTGATATCATTTTTCTCACACCCCAAGATAAAAAAAAAAGTCAAAATAATGACACATTATGTATTGGAAAAAGAATGCAAGAGAAATGAATGTAAAAAATGAAAATCTTTATAAATTTGACCACTCCACTTGATAAAGAAAGTCACCTTCAAAGTCTCAATCAAAATGCACACGAGTAAAGTTGAGTGGGATGAAACAATCATTACCAAACTAAACGCAGCAACACTGTTTGTTTTGTGTACTACTCCAAATCTTTGTTTCATTTGTTGCTAATTGGAGGTCAAAAAAGGTAAAAGCTCTTTCTAATTATCAGTTAAGTGCTCAGTGATAACAATGTTTAACAGTGCAGTGCAATGGAGAGAATAAGGGAGAGTAGGAAAGCAATTGGATGGGGCCACATTTCAGAACTCAGAAAGATAGATGCACAGCATTTGGCATCAAGTCCTGAACCTTCTATGCCTTCAAACTTAAAACTCTCAAATCTCAGTCTTCGGCCATACACTTTGTAAAGTCATTTTCTTCATCTTACTCTCTCATTCTCATTAATCAAATTCATTCCTTCACTTTCTCTCTCTCTCTCAAGGCATGGTTCACGACTGCAATTGTTAGACCACATTCTCACTTTCTAACTTTTATTATTTTCAAAATATATTGTTTTACTCATATAAAGATGTATTAAAATATGAAATTAGATGTTATTCTTATTATTTATTTAATTGTTATTATAATTGTTTAAAACTTTTATATTTTAATTAATTCATAATATTAAAACATTACACATATACCAAAATTAAAATCTATAGTTTTTATTATTTTTGTAATGTTCTATTGGTTACTTAATTGTTTACATCGTGTATTGTTCTGATTCACCAAAACCAATGTACAGAATCTCGTTCAATCATGTGGGGCAGATCGGGCATCCATTAAACATAGATCTATTGAAGAAAACCAGACACAGAGGATTGGTCAGATTAGGCACTTAGATTTCAAACCCCACATGTAATTTTCAGTTGCATTGCTGTAAGAACTTTGAATCAAATTACAATGACGAATTAAAAAGAAAAAAAAAAACTAAATTCAGGACCTTCTGCCCTAAATCTGATATTACAAGCTCAAAATTCATTCTCCTCCATACAAATTTCACCTTCAATTCTCACCGCATGTACCATAATCAATCCATCCCTCTCAAGGCAATTATCAGAAAACGAAAAAAAAAAAAAAAAAAAAAAAAAAAAAAAAAAAAAAAAAAAAAAAAAAGAGAGAAGGAATCCATGATTGGATTGATTATTGAAATTGATAAGATGTCGATGATAATAACGAATTTTGCAATAATAATAACAATCAATCAACCAAAAAGAGACATTATTATTATTATTAATTTTATTAAAAGGAAAACTTCCAGATCTTGATTCGAAGATCCACCTTACACTCGGAGTCCACGACGGAAGCCACCGCCGGAGACTTGCCGGCGGGAACCGTTCCTCTGATTCCGTCGCACGTGACTCTAATTCCGACCTTCTTGCTCTTGAGCCAATCCATCTTCATCTTCACCTTGGTATCCATCTGTATCTCCACGGGGAAGCCCTTCTTCATCTTCAGACCCGATCTCAGGTTAGTCAACGAATCAGTGTCCAGATCTTGCGAACCAGACAGCACCGCGCGGAGGCTCGTCTGGTTGTTCTTGTCGGAGGTAAAGGCCGTGACGGAGCCGTTCCCGATGGGGACGGAGTTGGAGAAGACCGTAACGGCGAAGGGGTCGTAGAAGAAAATAAGGTGGTTGTTGGGATTTTTGGCGATGAGAGTGAGGTTGAAGAGCGTGACGAGGTGCGAGGGCGAGTCGGCGGGAGTGGTGAGGTTCATCTTGGCAATGCGGAGGTTGGTGACGGAGAATTCGGGACGGTGCGGGCGGTACAGTACGTACAGTGCGGCGCCGACAATGGCGGCGAGGAGCGCCACCGCGAGGAGGGTGAGGATGGTCCAGAAGCAGCAGCAGCAGCAGAGGTTGCGGTGGGAGCGCTGGCCGCGGCGGTGGTAGTGAGATTGCGGTCGGTAAACTTGACGGTTGGGGTTGTACAGTTGGGACTTGACGGGTGCGGGATTGCCGTTAGTGGCGGCGGCGCCGTTAATTGCGCCGTTTCCGTTGGGTTTGGAGGACTGGTCCGTCATTTTGATAAAAAAGAAAAATAAAATGGGAAATAAGAAAGTGTAGTGAAGAGTGAAGAGATGAGAGAGGAAGGGAAGTGAGGAAAAGAGGGTTGAGAGAGGAACAAGTTTTGTAGAGGCTATTGAGAAGAGTGAGATGGAGAGATAGCTACCCAGAACCAAAAGTGGATGCTTCCACCTCACCAATTTTGGAATCTTTTTTTATTTTATTTTTTGCTTCTTTGCAGTAACTGCTCTTTTTCTTTTCATTAATTACTTAATAAAGATCTTGTTAATTTTATAAAACTTTAAAACCAAGTCAAGTTTTGTGTGCTGTGTCCAGTAATTTTGCTTCTCCTATGTTCTTGTTGCCCTCCTAACATGTGATTGTGTTGAGTGAACTCTCGGTAACCTTGGGTCCACTCCTTTTTCAATTCTTTTTTTCTAAAAACATGGATTCACATTCACACACTTTTAATTATATTAAACAAATCGAAACTACTATGGCGTAGATCGAAGAATTGTCGTTAAAAATATGTTTATTTTAAAATTTAATGTATTAAGTTTCCTCTGCTTGAATTAAATTCGCCAAATGTGTCATATAACATGATAAAGACAAACGAATTGAAACACCCGTGTAAAGATAAACACTTGCATTGAATTGACAACTTCATACAGAGAATAACACAGGTCTCAGGATTTTATGGCCATACGTCTTTCCTTCAATGATTTTTCTTTTTTCATTGTGCACAAGCCAGATATTAAATACGCTTTAAATATTTCTAATTAATTGAAAGGTAAATATTAAATTACTTCAAATTGTAACACAAAAAATGCTTTTAGTAAATATTAACTTTTTTCCTAACTGTGTTTGACGCAAAAAATGAATTGTGATATTTGAGCGAGGTTTACTTTTTAGAGGAAGATAATGTTCTAACTATTCATCACCAATGTCATGCAATTCTTTAATCATTCAAACTGTAACCAGGAGAAATAAGGGCTTTCCCTTGGTCAAAATCAGATGGCTAAGTCGATGGAGTATAGTAATAAAAAATTATTGCCATGCAATAATTTATTAATCATTTTGAGTGGTTATTATTATTACTATGGAATAAGGCTAAAAGTAGGAACTATTGATTCTTTTGAACTGTTTGTGAGGGATGAAAAAATTACACTAAGATCCACACATTGAATTTGTTTGAGTGGTGATTGACACTTGACAGTGTAACTATAATAAGTATTAGTTTTGTGATGACTTTGGTTGTTGCACTTGCTTGACTCCAAAGTCAATAATTACCTTACCTCTCAACCTACTTCGTGGCCCATTTATAGATACTTTATTTCTTCAGCACTTGGTAATATTTAAAGAGTGAAAGAAAGGTTTTTGTTCAAAATAAAAAGGTATGAATGGTCTTTTGTACACAAAAGGATGAGACCAGTGAGTGGCACTTTGCTTTATCCTACTGTCAGGGTGGAGCGCCGACACTTGCATTTTCATTTCTTTCAATTTTTAAGATTGGTTTTGCATAAATATGATTAAGAGTTAATAAGTTTTGCATTAAATAGAAATACTAAAGTTGTAAAAAAATCTATAAAAATCTAAAGTTATATAAAAATATAAGTTTTGTACTAAATATTATTACTATTGAAAGTTATATAAAAATATAAGTTTTGTACTAAATATTATTACTATTGGACTTCTCTAAAATAAAAATCTAAAATTATATAAAAGTTTTCTATGTTACTAGATTTATTCTCTTCTTTATCATCATGTTTGTTTTTATCTGAGTTGTAATGAACTTTATAAGTGATGAGATCAGATCTTTTCAAAATGAGTTGTGGTTGATTGGACGAGAAAATGTTCACCTGCAAAAGGTTTTCGATCCTCAAATCAATAAGAATACATCAAGAAAAAATATTTATTTAATAATAAAGTAAATGGTTGAGTTTGTGTAATTACTACAGTGACTTTGTATTCATAATGTCATATTAACTATTATTAGAATGTCAATTATGAGCATGACAAATTCATATGTTATATAACAAAATATTTATGATGTTGTCACTCAAATAATGTAGATTAGAGATAAGCCTAGTCTCACAGATGAAAAAGATGCCACATGTTATTTATAATCTTTCTTTATTTTAATTTTTATAAATGAAAAATACTCTAACATTAAATTTCTCCTCCCAAATGTTATATAAATTAACAATCATATCTTTCATTCCTTATTTATCTTTTATCTTTATCGTAACATTATTTATATAATATTTATTTAGTATATATACTTTTCTTTTCTTATTATCTTTTACTGAATTTCACATGGATAGAATAGATATGTTTAGTGTGAGAGAAAAGTTATTTCTAGAGATCTAAAAAGTTCACATTGCATGTTAAGTTTCAAGAGTTATTATTTGTAACATCTTTTTATAAAACAAGAGTTTAAGTTAAAGGAAAATACTAACTAATATCTTTAAAAAGTTAATTAAGAAATTAAAATAATATGGTTTTATGAGAAAAAAAAGTACCACCCCTTTAATTTATGGGTAACTTAATCTTAATTTCTAATATATTTATTAATTTGCTTCGTTAAGATACTTTTTGGAAGACTCAAAATGTAAAAAAAATTTAAAGGGGGGCAAGGTTCCTGTCAACCCTTTTATAATTATTACCTTGGAAGTTGGAAGAGTTGCATTGAATGAAATAGTACTATTTAAACTTCTAAATAAGGTTTCCAATCAGTAGTCCCACCATTTCTGAACTTTAATTTTTATCGATTAAAATATATTTTTATATTATTAAAAAATATTTATTAATTTTGGATCATGACATCTTTTATCGATTCTTGTTATCAAGTATAATTACTATAACGCTTAAAACAAAAATACTTAATTAAAACAAAAAATATATTTTAAATTAAGATAACTAACTTTTTTTTTAATGTAGGTGATTCAATTAAATAATATATACTTTATTTGATATCAATAACACAATTATATAGATTTTTTATTCAATACTTTACCTTTTAACATTATATTTTATGAAAATAATTATGATTTATTTAAACATTTGTAGCTTTTACTAATTATATATAAATTTTGATATTATAATTTTACATTATTGTAAACTCATTTATTTTCTAATATGTCATGAATATGAATTTTATCTCTAAATACTAAAATTATAAAACATGCTTTATGTTTTTAGAATTACAAATTATGAATGGAATATAAAATTAATAATAATTTTTTCATTTATATGCCATTTAAACTAATGTAAAATGATTTTCCATAATATATAATTATAGAGAAAAATTACATGTAATAGTTATATTTAAATAACATTTTAAAAATAAATAAAAGATAAATATGTACATAACATATTTTCGTACTCAATTTAAGAAATCATATATTATTTATACCTATACTTATATTGATATATAGTCAATGTAAAAAATTATCATTAATATTAAAATAAGTTTGAATAATACAAGTAGATTTGAGTTTATTTAGGAGTTATACTGTATTTTTTAACATGAATTTATTATTTAGTGATGGATAAAATTTTAAAGATCTTAAATATATAAAGTATGCTAAAATTTTAAAATATTTCTATTTAAATCTATGCTAAACAAATTGAGAGACTATAATTATAATTATTATGACACATCTTTTTAGATATTAAACATTTAGACATGTAACTAAAACAGTTAATATTTAGTTCTATGGGACTATCATGTCCCTAAAACAGTTAATATTTTAGACATTTAACAATACTTGTGAAAGTGAATCTTATTGAAAACTTAGCAGATCTATAATTATTATATAAAATCTGATAATGTTTTCTTATTATATTAAAATCAAAATTTAATAATACTTATTGTAATAAAGATATATTTTTTCATTTAAAACTAATAATATATTTTTCAATTAATTATTTCTCCCTAAATTCTTTATGTTAGAAGACAAAATATTAATTATTACAAATTATAACTTGTTAAATTGAATGTTTATTACTAGCTAAAAATTATAAATTGATAGTGATTATATAACATTTTTTTCTAGATTACCATTGATGTACTTGTAGATAATAAATTTTTCTACTTAAAGAAAAATGCATTAATGTGGAAAGAATACATATATGGAAAAAGATGGTTAGTTTAAGTGTGTGAGTAGAAGTTTCAGACCGTAAAACATAGATAAGTTGAACAATATAGAAATAAAAAAAAAGCTAAAAATATATTATTTGACAATTCTGAATTTAAGGTGGTTTCATGTTATAATGTATGTGATTATCTCTCGGTTCTTGAAGATTTTTTGGGTTATGTCTTCTTTTGAATTGTCCAATAATACTAATTTATAAACTAAAATATTTTTCCTCAAATAGATTATAAATTTATATTCTTTCAAGTGTATATTTATAAAAGTACATTTAAATCCCTACGAGCTCGAAAGAGGGTTCAACATGCATTCCAATGTTCAAATAACATGGTCCCAATAGTACAGGATAAAGTGGGATAAAGTAACTTGATTTTTTAGGATCACCTCTCCTCTTACAGTGTTTGATAGATTTTAAATAAATTGAAGTGTTTGAATAGATTTTAAACAAGTTGAAGCTCGATATTAACAATGAAGTTCTACTATATTGGTAAACACGTAGACGTCACATATTTTTTAATCATAATAGAATAATAAATACTTACATTATAAAGTTGTATAGATAAAATTAATAAAATTGTGTAATAGGTTTTATATTTTGTTATATATTTTTTAAGTTATTATGTCAGTGGTACATCACTTTATTAATAACTAATATTTACTAAAGAATCTGATTAAATATCTTTATCTCTTTGTCGGGTTTTTTTTGTTATATAACTTTTGTATTAAAAAGTTTTCATAAAAAAATATAAAGAAACCAAATAGTAAATAAGAGGAGACTAAATATAAATGTATACTAGTTTAGTAGTTTAGTGTAAGTATTATTGAATTATATAATAACATTTATTTTTGTGTTTTAAAACTTATGATTTTTTTATTTATAATTTGATCATGTGAATTAGTAACTTATGTTTTGTATTATGTTTATTATTATATTATTATATTTAAGTTTTAAGAATTGAAATTAAGAATAGTTTAAATATACATTTGTAATTAAATTTTTGAGACGTTTTTTAAAAATAAAAATATAATGATTAACATTAATAATGTTATATAAATAAAATAAAAAATTTAGATGTATTTAAAAAATAATAATATGTGATAAGTGTCATATTTTTTATTATATATTTTTAAGTTATTATGTCGTTGATACGTAACTTCATTAATAATTAATATCTACCAACGAATCCGATTAAATATCTTTATCTCCTATCTTTTCTTATTATATAACTTTTGTATTAAAAAGTTTTGACATATAACTTTTGTATTAAAAAGTTTTGATAAAGAAATATAAAGAAACAAAATAGTGAACAAGAGACGCAAAATATAAATATATACTATAATTTACTTATAAATATTGTTGAATTATACAATAGCACATATCTTTGTATTTTTAAATTTATAATTTTTTATTTAATAATTTATAATCTGGATCATGTTAATTAGTAACGTATGTTTTATATTATGTAGTATATTATTATATTTATCAGTTTTAAGAGTAAGATTAAAAACAGCTTAAATATGTATTTTTTTAATTAAGTGTCTGAAATGATTTTAAAAATAAGAATGTAATAAAACTTTGAATAGCTTAGATGTACTGATTCAGACTAATAATATTATTTTAATAGACTTGAGTTTGAATATTGTAATTGTAATTTGTGAAAATAAAAAAATGTTTCAAGAAGGACCAACTTTTATTTTCTTAACCCTGAATTAGGAGGAGACCTGATATTTTAATAGTTTTGAAATCAACAATAATTTAAATTTACTTTTTATCTAAAGTTTTCAAAGTGTCTTAAAAGACAAATTCGAGACAAATTGACTCTAATAATGTTATCTCAAAAGATATGATGTAGAAACGTAATAATTGATATTAATAATATTATATAAATAAAATAAAAATATAAATGTATATAAAAAATAAATAATATTTAATAAAGTTTATATTTTGTTATATTCTTTTAAGTTATTATGTCGTTCTTACCTAACTTTATTAATAACTAATATCTACCAAAGAATCCAGATGAATATCTTTATCCCTTATCATTTCTTATTATATAAGTTTTGTATTAAAAATTTCTGATAAAAAAACAAACTAGTGAATTAAAAACGCAAAATATAATTATATATTGTAGTTTATTTGTAAATATTGTTGAATTATACTATAACACGTATCTTTTTTATTTTTATACTTATAATTTTTTAATTAGTAATTTATAGTTTGGATAATGTTAATTAGTAAGTATGTTTTGTATTATGTTTGTTATTATACTATTATATTTATCAGTTTTAGGAGTGAGATTAAAAACAGTTTAAATATGTACTTTTTTAATTAAGTGTTTTTTAAAGATAAGAATGTAACAAAATTCTCAATAGCTTAAATATAGTGATTGACATTAATAATATTATTATATTATTATATTATTTTAATAGACTTGAGTTTGAATAATGTATTATGGTTTGTGAGAATGAAAAAAATGGTTCAAAAAGTTAACTTTCATTTCCTTAATCCTCAACTAAGAGGTTTGTTATGAAACTCCAATAGTCTCACATTACGAGTTGAAATCAACAACAATTTAAATATATTTTTTGTTTAGAGTTTTTAGTGTCTTTTAAAAACAAATTCGATTGATCCTCCTGATGTTATTTCAAAGAATCTGATGTAGAAACATAGTAATTGACATTAATAATGTTATATAAGTAAAATAAAAAGTATAGATGTATATAAAAAATGGACAATATGTGATAGATTTTATATTTTGCTATATTTTTTTAAATTATTAGGTCGTTGTTAACTTTATTAATAACTAATATCTACCCAAGAATCTGATTAAATATCTTTATCCACTATCCTTTCTTATTATATAACTTTTGTATTAAAAAGTTTTGATAAAAAAATATAAAGAAACAAAATAGTGAATAAGAAACGCAAAATATAAATATATATTGTAGTTTACTTGTAAATATTGTTGAATTATACAATAGCACGTGTCTTTGTATTTTTAAACTTATAACTTTTAATTAGTAATTTATTGTCTTTGTATTTTTAAACTTATAACTTTTAATTAGTAATTTATAGTCTGGGTCATGTTAATTTGTAACATATGTTTTGTTATTATACTATTATATTTATTAGTTTTAGGATTAAGATTAAAAATAATTTACATACGTACTTTTTTTAATTAAGTGTTTGAGATGTTTTTTAAAGATAAGAATGTAACAAAACTCCTAACAGTTTAGATGTAGTGATTGACACTAATAATATTATTTTAATAAATTTGAGTTTGAACATTGTAGTTGTTGTTTGTGAAAATGAAAAGAAAAATGGTTCAAAAAATGAACTTTTATTTTTTTAACCCTCAATTAGGATTTTTTTTCCTGATACTCTAATAGTCTCACGTTATGAGTTGAACTCAATGACAATTTAAATATATTTTTTGTCTAAAGTTTTCAAAATGTCTTTTAAAGACAAATTTGTCAGATTGACTCTAGTAATGTTATCTCAAGGGATCTGGTGTAGGATTATTGACACCATCAGTCATAATAGAAGATTTGTTTTAGTATGTCCAATAATCTCACATTACTTATGAATTGAGGCTAAAGACAATTTAAATACACATTCCTTAACACCTTGATGTGTCTTTTAAAGACCAAACTATGACAAAACTTCTAATTTCAAAACAAACCATATCAAATACTTTATAGAAAAGCTTGGAAACCATTCTTAAAATAGATTAAAGTCGATCAAAGCTCAATTTACTTGAAATCTCTTCTAATACATTCCAAAAGTTCCAACAAAATTCTCGTAATTTATTTTTAAAATATAAATATTCGGATTTTTTTTTCTTGATCTGTAGCTAATTTATTCAAAATCAAATTATGATTTTAGTTCAAATCCTATATTTGATCTTATCGAATTTGAACGATATAGTATAGTATATAAAAGTTTCTGTATGAATGTTACATTTGTGGTTGAATACTCCGGTTGATGGTAATTTTTACGAGTTACTGAGTTACAGTTTATCCAAGTGAACTTGCCTCTTCAAATTAGTTTTAAGAACACAAACCAAAGCTGAATCCCAAATGCGAAAAAACAATATCAAGGCTGAATACCAACTATTATTTGCGTTTCTTCTTCCTTGGAAAAATACCACGTTTTGGCTTTATTGTCACAAACGTTCCTAATCCTAGAACAAAATGTGTTGTGGCTTGTTAGCGGATTATAAAGCCAACATTAATTTGTCATCCAAACAGGTAATATATGTATGTAGGTCATATGGCCAATAGCTACTTATAATGATGTTTATAATGATGTGCAATGATATATTAAGATTATTGAATCTAGTTAATTTAGACCCATTCTGGTAAGTAAATTTACATTTAGCAGGTATTTATTGTTTATTATGCTTTTAATTTGCTTACTCCAAGTGTTAAAGTGTCTTTACATATATATCATCAAGCTACTTAAAATCAAGAGGCTCATTATATGATTAAAGTAGTTAAAATGGAGAGACACATTAAAAGTGATTAAACTTATTCTTCCAAGAAAGTGAACAATAAAAAAAAAACTTTTAAAGTGATATAAGATTCAAAAGGTAAAATTTAATTACTTTAATTTTAATTTAATAATATTAAAACTCACAACACACATTATCCACACATAACAATATAAAATTTCAATTATATTAACTTTTAATTAATGTTATATTTTATTTAAATTGAATTGAATTTGAACTAAATTCATTCGTTGCAAGAAAATAAAAAGTTAATAAAGTGAACAATCTAATATATATATCAATTCACACGCTATTTTATTCAACCATCGAATCCGCATGATTTTATTACATCACGATCATTCGTGAAATTTAAATTTTGTATAATATGTAAAATTATAACATCTTCCAATTCCATAACAAATTTCAATTTTAACTACTTTATATATAACTAAAATTTTTATTTTAACCACCTTATATTTTAAGTGTGAAGACACAAGTAGATAAGTACGAGAGACTAAGTTGAAAAAGGCACGTATCGGTTTTATAAGGTCACCTCATATTCTTATAAGGAGGATTTGTTTCTTTTCAAGTATTATATTATAATTTTTGAATCTTGTAAGCATATTTGATCTTCCCTTACCATAATGGAGAAATGGAGAAGGTTGTGGGGGCAGAAGAAAACGAAAGATCACCGAACGTAATACAAATAAATAATTATGTGGATATGGGTACAAGGCACATGATTATGCATATGTTAGGAGCCATAAAATAAGCAGACACAAAAGCTATTCAAAAGGACAAAGCAACAGCATGTGAAGGGAGCATATATCTGCCAGGTAAGCATCTAAAGCACCAACACGTGCCATGAAATTTACTAATGCTAATCCCAATCATCTTTTGCCACCTGGATTCATCCATAATAAATCCACAAGGCCAACACAGAAGAACGCAATCTTAAGTCCGTCACAAGTTCACAGCAGAATCTATCGTGCTTTCTGCATGTTAGTTATTCTCACATCCCAAAAACAAACCAAAAATGAACACTACGCATACTAGTTACAAAATTCTCAATGCCTCACGTTGATGCATCAATAATGCTGTCACAGTTTTTAGAAGGGCAATGAACAACGACAAAGAAAAACAATTCAAGTTAGAAACCTCTTGGCCATCTCCTCAGGTCCTCAAACATACATATGACATCCCCATATAATCTGAAAAGCACAAGCTTTCACACACATGACGACCCACCAGGCAAGATCAGATTGGTGTCAACAGAGATTCCCTTATAAATAAAGATAAAGGAATTTGGCCCCACTATACAGCTAAACTAGTAACACTTACAAGTTATGGAGGAGAACTTCATGTAATTTGCCGACCATGGTTTATATAATCCTAAGGCATTTTCAGTCATTCATTACTGCAATGCCACGTCTCTTGACCATCCAGGAGCAAATCGTCAGTTCTCTGTGCCTCTCATGATCGATCTTTAACATCAACTACTCTGTCATCAAGCCATTAGACGCATAAGAAAAACAAGACAGTTCGATATACCAATTTCTAAGCATAGCCACAAGACATTTTGATTATTACCTTTGAAACTTAAGTTCCCTGTAGATGAGCATTACGGTGAGTGAAATTGGGATCAGTGCTAAGCACAAGTGTTCCAAAGAATGCCCACTGATAACATAGTTATTTACATGATACAGTTTCTTGTCAGTAACACCTTCAAATTTTGCAAGCAGATAAATCCCTGTGACAGGAAAGTTCAGGATTCAGAGCATATGCACAACATTTAATAGAATATGGTCACTGCTTAACTTGGATATCCACAAATCATACGTTAGCAGCTGCTTTATTTTGTTTCAAATTTGCGTAATTCAGAAAAAGAGCACATTTTAGGGCAGTGGGTTATAAGTGAAGCATGTTTCCACTTCTACAGATCCACAACCAGTCACATGCAAGACATGGTGAACTACAGACATCAAGATGTATTTCTGAAGTATAATGGTGAACTTTGTCCAATATAATAATCAAAACAAGGCATAGCCAATTAGAGATAAAAGTATATGGATAGAATGAGAATGTTGGTTTACAAAAACATGGAATGGTTATATCCCATAAACATACCATGGATGGTGTACTTCATGAATAATCATTATTTCTGAGAAGGTCTACTAATAAAAGTACAATCAAGTCACAGCATAAATATGGGGTTGGCATGCTCGGAAACCTACTTCGTGTTACAATATACATGAAATCAGGATCGGAAGCAATATTCTGAATCACACAACTGTAAACCAACTTCAACACTCTTCACCCATCTCACAACATAAAGCATCTTTCCGATGTTCACAGTCACAAAAAATAAACTTATGGTTATGCATCTTAGTTTTTCAAAAAGTTAGATGAGAAAAATTTCTTTAAAAGTTAAGATCACAAGTTTGTATTAGCTTATAGAAAACGCTCAATTCTTTTCGCCTGTTACTACAAAGAAATTTATCCAAATAAGACCTTATAGTAAACACTTAGGTTCAAAATTCTATAGTTAATGTAACTAAGAAGTGGAATGACAGCATCCTTTCTCATATCAAGCATCCCAAAGATAGGATGAGATATCCTCCCAAACTCAGTAAACAGAGTGTTATCTTAAACGCTATTAACGACATAAGGTTTACTTATTTTAGTATAGTCTTCTTTTCCTGTTAGGCTATTACTAACTTGGTTAGAGAAATGAAAGCAGGTCGCAAAAGAGGAAACATTATAAACAGATAAATACTTAAAAAAACTTTAGTTCAAGTTGCTTAGTTAACAAACAAATGATCCTAATTAGATTTTACGATATATCCTAGGCACTTGCTCACTGGATAGATATACTGGCTGCTCGATACAGTCACATTTACTTGACATTTAAAAATTTATACATAGAAGTAGTTTTCCACATCAAAAAGCAGGAACAGAGTCACACAGCTTTGCTCAGCAAAACAAAAGAATTGCATAGTCCACGGCTTACCTGTAGACATAAACCAATATCTTGAGTGAGTATATTTGGAGCGGTACATGAGTGCTATTACTGGAATAGCTAGAGGCAGAGTCAACTGGAATATCATGCAGAACCGAATATCATTATAAATTCTGCAACCAACTAGCAGACAGAATTCAGCATAGAACTTGACTACTTCAGCACCTTCACTTGGCGTATAAGCATCCAAGACAGAAAAGGAATGAATTAAAAGAAAGAAGAAACTAACCGTTCATGAATTAAACATAGAAATGCAGCAACAATGAGTGCAAACAGACAGCACAGCCCAATCCTCTGGCCAAATCTCTCAACAACCAAGCTAGAGAAAAGTGAGGAGAAGGCCACCATCATCTGCCATCCACAAAACCAGTGAGCTTCACAACAACAAAAAAAAAAACAGAGACAATAAGGAGCGACCCCACTTAATTACAACTTGCAAGGAAAGTACTTTTAGTGTTGAAATGAGTTAATTTAACCAGAAAACCTCACATGGCACCGAATCAATCAACCAGTTCGAAAACAATAGAGCAATGGCAGGATCACAGATCGAAAATAGAATACTGACTAACCGGTAAAGTGTCCCACAACACACGGTGGTCATCGGGTTTCAAATGGTAATAAGCAGAGCCAAATGCCATCCCAGCTATTCCAGCATAGAACAGTGCCCATGTCCAAACCTCACCTCGGGAACTGCAACAACACAACGATGTCAATCAACGGTCGAAAAGGAATTAACCAATTTCGTTACGCAGGAACCAAAACCTTATGGTGAAGAAACCTCCTTCGAGGGCCAGCACAAGGCCCAGAATCCCCACAATTAAGAACGGGAAATTCGTCATCACATTCATCGTGTTGGGTACTCCTGGAGAACCCAAAATCATGAGAATATGGATGAAGCAACCGAAACAAAATTCACCCCAAAATTATGATCTCGTGAACAATGTGGGTGGTTACCGAGAAGATTGCGCATGTCAACGAATTGGTGGTGTTTGGGAGAGCGAGGGATTGCGGGAGTGAAGAAGATTAAGCATATGCAACACAACGTTACTCCACATAAACGACTTGTCGTCCACCTTCTGCATTGTTGATTCGCCACCCAACCTAAACCCATCATTTTCTTCTTCTTCTTCTTCTCCTCTGTCTGAAACGCTCTTTCTTTCTTCTTATTTTGGTTTGAAGGTATGAAGCAAGGAAAGAAGGTAGGGTGCTTGGGTTTTGAGGAAAAGTGTTTTCGTCTGTTTGTACACCGAACTCAACAGTGTCCCCACGCTGCCAAGAGAAAAATTGTCCTTTGGGTTTGGTGTTTCAGTGCGCAGTGCGGTTGTGATTTTGACTTCCTAATTTTTTCTTCCTTCAAACGCAAATAAATAATACATAAAACTACGTTTAACTTGGCCGTTTTGATTTGATTTAGAGGTCCCACGTGGCTATAATATCAACGTTTGTAACGTGATTGTCCCTCCCTTTTTTTCATTGAGCCTGTTTTTTTACTGAGCCAAATCAGCCCAATTCGTAACTCTGGGTCGACCCATAATTTTAGTCCATTCAATCCATCTCAATGAGAAAGGGTTTACGATAATGATATGATAATGTTAGGTGTTTGTGTAAATTCGGAGAGTGATTATGATAATGAGGTAAAATAATTTACTTATTTGTTTTTTTTTTACTTTTTAATATACAGTGAGAAAATAATTAGCATTCACGTATATTTTTTTAGAAACTCTTAAGATTATTAATACATGATTTTTCATGTAATATGCAAGGACAAAATTTAAGTAAAGTGTGAGTAACATATTCTCAGCATAAGTGTGGAGATGAAACTTAGTGCTAATAGCGAATGCATGTATAAGTATATAAATATATAGACACCCAGGTAGCATAAGTATATAATTTAAATTTGTTTTTCGCACACAAACGAGGATGAAATAATATGTTGTTGACAAAGACAAATGTTTTTAATAATCTTTTTTGGGTTTATTTATGTTAGGGTGTTGTTTCATAACATTGAAATAGGCAATTTGTATTATCTCTTATGATCACAATTTTGATATTCAATCTACTAGAGGAAAGATTAGGATGATGCAAGTGAGGTGTATGGAGAACGGAATAGTTTGCAAGCTTTAATTTTAAGTGAATGGCCTTTTACTTATTGTCTTCATGCACATTGTTTACTGTTAACTTTGGTAGTTGCATCTTAAAATGTTATTTCATTCATCAAAATTTTACCATGTTGAACTTCTTTTGGTAATATGGTTGGTTATGTTGACATAATGATCAATTAAAAGTTGTTCATGCTACAATTAATTTTATCTACTTCAAGCTTTTTAGCATAAAATGGCAGTGTATATCAAATTGTTTCTTTATAAAGTGTGATATTTAATTGAGTTTGACTTAGAAATTAAATTTGAGCCTGATAAATATGTTTGACAATATGTAAAATTTGCTTGAATATCACTGAAGATGTAACTATGATCACTCATCAAGTTGGTGCAAATGCAATATCTGAGACACTGACTTCATTTAAAATTATTGTATTCTACAACATATGAAAATTTCTAATGCATTTTGTAAAGTTCCACAACTACAATTTCGGTATATTTTAGATGCATTCCATTTGGTTTCATAGACTAAGTCGCTCATTCAAAAACTGAGAAATGGTTCCAAAGATAATTTTTTTAATTATACAATACTTTGATGTGTTACTTTTCCAAATCATGTAACACATTCAATTTTTTATACTTTAGAGTGAAATAATATCTAGGTATGCATTATTCTGTCACAGTCAACACTCCCTTAATTTCACAATAACTCATAACAAATTAATAATTTTTATCCATAATATATAAAACATATTTCTATTGATAAAACGAATATTTTCTACATATTTTAAGTTTATATTTATGTATTCATTTATATTTATATATACTCTTAATGTTCTTGATATTGACTAGTGTTCATGTCATTTTAAACTCTTTCAAGCTTTATCAATTATGTAAACCATATTAAAAAGATAAACGTTCGTGACGAAATTGAACATTATAAATTAATTTAACATTAACCCTCTTTATGGTTCTTGAGAATCTAAAATAAGAAAATGAATAAAAATAAATTGGAAACAATTTTAAAACCTCGAGACTCGCTACTTTATATTTTTTTGTTTACTTTTCTTTTATTTATACATTTGTCCTTCTTTTTAATTTAACTAAACACTTTTTGTCTCTATTAAATGGATTGTGAGTGACGTGAACAGGAATACTGGATAATAAAATATTAAAATTAATTTAATATTACTTAAATACTTTTAATATTCAAGATATGGATATAGAAGGACTTTATTTTTCGCTTATTTTATGATTACTTTTTCATCATTATTTAGTGCAGCAGTTTCTATTGCATACCGTGGGAGCAACAAAACAATGGGAAAACAGTAATAAACTCATCATAATCAGAGTTATGTCACTGGGTTCTTTAAAAAAGTCATATAATGCAGTTATTTGAATTGAAATAGCAGTGATTCATGTGAAAAATATGTGAAGGTGATTTGTAGGCTCCTGCGCTGCTGCGATGGGTATGTTTTAAGTGTTTTTTCAATATATAATTTAATATGAAATATCTGTAATAAATTACTAGTATATATTTATATTATTTTTTACCTTATTTATTATAATTATAATAGAACATAATTAAACGTTAATATTAAAAATTAATATTAAGTATATCTATTAATAAAAGTAAAAATTATCTTACATTCTAACTTTTTTCTAATTAAATAACATTATTTTGCTCATTTTTAGCTTTTTTTTCAACCTTTTTCTCTCTTTAATAAACGGAACAGAAACAGTCAACGGTGGGAATGTTATAATGATATCACTGTCCACTAGAAGTTTTTTAGCTCACTGTTTCTATTTTTTAATAAGTGCCTATTCTCATACTGTATATACTAAAATATAACTACTTAGATACTTAAAAAAATTATTATTTTATTATTATATAATATGTTATTAAAAAATGGTTTTAAAATAAAATAATTCATTAACAATTCATTAAAGCATTTGCCTAATGAAAAAAATGTAGTTTGTTTTGTAGAAGAAAATGTCAAAGTTAAATAAACAAATAAGATAAATAAAAAATTTAAATAATTGTATTCTTATAAACATAAGATTCTGTAAAAATAGTAGAAGATGGCGTGTATGGAGAGGGTTGATATAAGATGACAAAGATGGTAATATTTTTACAATAAATAAAAATTTAATAAGATATAATGACAGTATTTAATGAAGTTATGATTTTAAATAAAAATATATAAAAGAGAAACATTTGTATAGAGCATATTATAGGTGATGCAAGAATGTCGACACTCTCGCGCTCATTTGTTTGCAAAAAGAGGAAACCGAAGAATCCACAAGTCACTCTCCTACCCCTCTCTCTCCTTCATATGACGACACTCTTCTTCATTTTCGCCAACAAGCTTCTTCTAGCCCTCCCTGGCATCCATTTCCCAATCTCAACCCCAACCTTCCCCACTTTATTATTTATACTGCTATTCAACTCCAGTTTCTATCTTCATCCCACACGCTCCTCCTTCTTTTCCCTTACAAATTCCTCTCTCTCCCATGATTTTTACCGAGGTTTCTTCCTCCTTTCCTCTGTTCTTGTTCTTTCTTTATTCGACATCACTTTCGATGTAATCGATAATCATTTTTTCTTTGTCTCTATTTTTTAGGATCTGTGGCCGCTGCTCCAGCAACTGCTTGGAAAAACTTCTCTCTTCTCAGGTAATGATTTATCGATTCCAAACGCTCTCGATTAATCCACACACACATTGTGTAGGCGAATCGCAAATTCTGATATATCTATAATTCTAGGTGAATCCTTTATTTTCTAAACTCTTGAGCCGCTGCTTTTTCCCAAATAGAGAAACCGTCCTTCTTCCAACACCTTCGGGAATCGATGACCAACGCCAGCTGCGCAGGCACTGACTTGGACCAGTGCCGAGACGAGTCGGCGGCATTGGTTCTCAAATTCGTCGCCATCGCCTCCATTCTCCTCGCTGGCATGGCCGGAATCGCGATTCCTCTCATCGGAAAACACCGCCGCTTCCTCCGCACCGACGGCAACCTCTTCGTGGGGGCCAAGGCCTTTGCCGCCGGGGTCATTCTGGCCACGGGATTCGTCCACATGCTCTCTGATGCCACCGAAGCGCTCCACCACCCGTGCCTGCCTTCGTTCCCGTGGTCCAAGTTTCCCTTCACCGGCTTCTTCGCCATGATGGCCGCGCTCTTCACTCTCCTCCTCGATTTCGTGGGAACGCAATACTACGAGCGGAAGCAGGGGCTGAACCGCCCCTCTGAGGAGCAGTCTCGGGTCGGGTCGTCCGAACCCGGAGGGAAGGTGTTCGGAGAAGAAGAGAGTGGGGGAATGCACATCGTGGGGATGCATGCACATGCCGCGCATCATAGACACAACCACCCCCATGGGCAGGAGTCGTGCCACGGCATTGGCAGCGAGAAGGAGCAAGATGACGCGCATGCGGACTCCCATGGACACAGTCACGGTCACCACCACGGGCACTCCCACATGGGAGATGGAGAAGAAACGGACGTTCGACACGTGGTGGTTTCTCAGGTAGATGATTAAATGTGTGTGTTTTAGGTGTACTTAATATAAGTATTGTGAGTTTTGAATGTGCATAACTGCAGGTGTTGGAGCTTGGGATTGTGTCACATTCGGTTATAATCGGGTTGTCTCTGGGGGTTTCTCAAAGTCCTTGTACCATAAGGCCTCTGATTGCGGCGTTGTCTTTTCATCAGTTTTTTGAAGGGTTTGCGCTTGGAGGGTGCATTTCCCAAGCGCAGTTTAAAGCCTCCTCCGCAACCATAATGGCTTGTTTTTTTGCATTGACTACACCGTTGGGTGTTTCGATCGGAACGGCCATTTCTTCAGGGTTTAACCCTTACAGCCCTGGTGCACTCATCGCCGAAGGTATTCTGGATTCCTTGTCGTCGGGGATTTTGGTGTATATGGCTTTGGTAGATTTGATAGCTGCGGATTTTCTTAGCAAGAGAATGAGTTGTAACTTCAGGCTCCAGATAGTCTCTTACTGCATGCTTTTCCTTGGAGCTGGAATGATGTCTTCGCTCGCTATTTGGGCCTGATGTCCCTCCCTGTGTAATAAATATTTCATGTTTCTTCTTTTCTTTTCCTTTCTCTTCCCAGCTATCCAATTCAATTCTACTTTTCTCAACTACAAGAACGTAGATAAAAAGACATAAAATTTCATAACCACTCACTAAGAAACAAATAATTTTTTAAATAAATTTACAAAAACATTCACATAAGGATCTCGTCAACCAAGCAAGGGAACTGTAATAAAAAGAGGAAAATTAAAGTTAGTATTAAAAAGTATAAGAAGCCGCACTATTCCATATCTGGGTAAAATTATTTTGTTTTAATTTGTTCATATCTATCCCTGCGAGCATCATTTACCTTGAAATAATAGCATTTTGAATACGAAGTTTGACCCTAGTTGCTACTACTAATTTTGGTTTGAGATGAAGCAATGAAGACTCAATTGTTTCTGCATTCATCTGTGATAATTTTAATGTAACTAATGTGATTTTGAACTGAAATTCTAGTATTTCAAAACATGATACTTTCTTGCTTATCGTTAGTGTGGAGAAGAAAATGAGCAATTGATATGAAGAGTTAGACATATTTAGCGGTGTTATTTCTCTTTGGCGGTGTGCTATAGCAGTAGCAGCTTCAAAGTCTATGGCCGCATATTGCGACCATGAAGCGCAGGTCTTGGTTGGGTTTGGTGGTGAACACTCAACACAACCCAAAGTAAGAGTAGAGTTACAGGGTTTACAACTGATAAGGATTAATAAGTTAATCAAATCTAATTTAATAGATTACAGTTAAAAACACATTCAATAATGTATTTATTATTTTATATAAATAATTTAATTGCATATTAGTTGTGTTATAATTTCCTTATAATTTTTAATATTTTATAAGAATGAGTTTTATAGTTTTCAATTTAATAATTTAGTTCTAGTATATGTATTCATTCTGTTTACACACTTACAAATTGTTATTATATTATTTTTACATTTCAATTTACCAGTTTTGACTGATTATATTTAACTTTTAATATAACAAATATCGTTTTTCCTCGTTCTTCAAATTTCAATTTTGATTGTATGGCTATGGAATCACAAAGTCTGTGTTTAGATTATTAAAACATTTTTATAAAATAAACAAAAGTCAATTAAGTAAAGTCATTTTTATAAAAAAAGGGTCATTTTTATAAACAAATGACAACCAAGTAAAGTCATTTTTATAAATGAAAGACAAAAAAAGAAATAAGAAAAGAAAGAAAACACAAATAATAAAAAAAGAAAGAAAACACAATTGATAAGAGAAAAAAGAAAACACAAACAAACAATGGCATTATATAGTAAATTAACTATTTGTAACATGTTAGAATAAACATTCTCACATCTTGTGTTCACTCAATTCACCATTCAATTAATTTCTCACTCTCTTTATTTCTCTATAATATATAATATCAATCATTATTGATAGTAAGTTTTTTTTGAAAACTCCTTCTTCTCCAAAACAAGTCATGAACTTAATTTGGTAACTCATAATATTTACATATTTCCAAAACCAAAAGATCATGGCTAATCAAATTGAGACAGAAGTACATAATTTTCTCAAGACATTCACATCATTTATCAAATCTTAAGAACTCAATTTGAACATAAAATCCAGTATTTACACATAAATGCCAGTTTAACTTCTCTTACCTGTTTAATAAGAAAAAAATCATCACTAAAAGAATCTAAGCTACTATTTACAAGGATAACTCAACTTGTAACATAAAATTCTAATAAATAATCCAAACATATTCTTATAATAAAAAAAAACAAGGATCAATGATGACTCTAAGATTAAAAAAGTGCAAATGTTTTTTTTTTTTGAAAATCCTAAACCATTTAAGAACCTAAAAAAATTTATACTTATCTTAACTAAAATAGTGATCTAAATTTGTTGTACTCTATTGGATAACAACTTTTAATATTCAATTTGAAGTAAGAGGAAAATCAAATTTTTGAGAAAGAGAAAATAAAAGGAACTATATGGTTTTTTATTTAAAAATAATGATTTTTATTAAAATGACTTTTTGAATCTTTACTTCATTTCTTGAAATACATTTACTAGATAGATTGAAAGCAATAGATTAAAAACTTAACGTGGCTTAAAATACAAAATAATTCATAATTTATTGCCGATCAAAGGGGAAAAAACAACGGAATTCATAACGGTTTTCTTGAACCACAAGCGTTAGTTTACATGTCTTATAGGTTTAAATTTGTTAAACGAGTCAACTTTTGGCATTGAGTCTCTCAGTCTCATTAAAGGGACCAAACTGGACTTCAATAAGGCATTTTCCCCTTCTCTTAACTTCAAACTTTACACACTTCTTCTTTTGGGCTAGTCAAACGTTGTTTTCTTTACAAACATATGTACGACAATGCTGCATCTAACTGCTGATATCTGGATCAACGGTCCCTTGTTGGTTGGTACGAAGGTGGCTAGGATGTTAGATCATTATTTTTTGTTTCCACAGAGATAGGTAATATGCAAAATAATTCTAATATAGCGTTAATGCAAGGAATAATTTTAAATTAAAATAGATGAAAAAGAAATATTATTGGATCATTCATCTTGACCACTCCATTTTTAAATTAATAAATTAATCCAGACAACTACGCAACCGCGTGAATTAATCATAATATTGAATTATGATTTTATAAGTTTTTTTTTTTTATCATTTCACTCCTACATATTAATATTCAACATCAATTTTAAAAGGATTTTTTTTACATGAGTTCCAACACTAATGTTATAAGTGATATCATTGGAAGTTATATTATTCCACACCTTCTGAATCATCATGAAAAAACAGTTCAATGTTAAGTGTAATTTAATTGACATAAAAATACTCATAATTCAAAGTCGGTTTTGTCATAACCCAAGCGTCCTTAGGCTACATAATGTCCTCATATTATAAAATCTGTGTATAAAATGTCCCATTATGTTACACATCTTATTACATATTTATATAATTTAAAATTAAAACATTCATAAAATAAACATTAAAAGATAAATAAATAATAAATAAATAAATAACTGTGCTATTCAAACATAAGAGCGATCTGAAATTGTCTCTGAAACATTTAGTGCCCTAGAGCCTCTGTTATAGCCAGCATATTACTGTGGTTTAATGCATTTATACTGATAAGGCTAATCGCTAGTTCTGGGACAGGAGTTTGATGTCTGTAAGGCTTACTGGGAAAGGGGTTCTGTACGGGTAGTATTTTTGTGGAAAACCTTCACACATAACACCTTTTGATGTTTTAAATTCTTTTGATTGTTTTGTGCAAGGATTATAAGTGCTTCGATTTATGTTTTATTGTGGATAAAAAATATATAAGAACATAATACATATTTTTTTTACTGAAGCATAAAATTCTATCAAAATTATTTTTATTCTTAAATTTTTTAAATTTTAAATTTTGTTCTCCATTTGCTCATAAGACCTTCCATTATCTCCCTAAGTAATACCTCATTTTCTTTAAATACAAGC
>Ga0209700_102714_pt1 | contig 35330 bp, 12 predicted proteins | sample SiratroredBW_FD_187528 | JGI IMG/M metagenome (GOLD analysis project Ga0209700, IMG submission 187528) | Root nodule microbial communities of legume samples collected from California, USA - Siratro red BW (SPAdes) (version 2) | ecosystem: Host-associated > Plants > Roots > Nodule | place: USA...
AAAAAAAAAAATTCATTTTTTTTTTTTTTTTTTTTTTACATATAAGATTAATTCATTTTAGTTGACATTATTGTTTTTAATTTAATATTCCTATTATTAATTTGCTCAGTAAAATCAATTTTATCCAAAAAATCCATTTGAATTTAATCCAAAGGAATCTGAAATGGTCTCTGAAAAAGCAGCTTCAACACGTTTTAGGAGGAAAAATCCTTCTACGGAAGTACTTTGCAAACGTGTGAAGTGAGAAAATCACAAGAACACTATCAACATTTATTGTGGGAACAAGTCTTCTACTGTAGTACATTTCTTTCATGTATTATTATTAGTTGACCTAGTTCTATTAAATTCACAAAAACTAATGAAGCTGCAAAGTTATATATAAAAGATGCAAATCATGCTAACTTCTTGAGTTATGTTTTCAATCAAATTTTGAAGATAAAAAACAAATCCATAAATTTAGTAAGGATTAATTCTTATACTATTTCTCCTTTTATTATTTTTTTTAACTTAGTATGGAAAATCTTTTATCTTGGATATCTATTATATAATTGTTGAAATTTCATAGGGAGATTAAACTAAACCTTCTTTTTCAATATGTAACTCCTAGTTTTATGCATAATTTCCATTTTGATAGAAAAGCATTTATTTGACCATGTTATAAATTATTAAAAAAGCCAGCTTCACTTTCATATTTTCAACTCAACATTAAATTCATATGCACTTATCTCCAATCATTAAAAATTCAAAAAGAAAAGGTGAACATTAACTTACCCATGAAAAGAATTAACAAATTTATGAATTTTCACTTATACTAAAAGCTAGACATTACTAACATGTTCATATATGTGTTTAGATATGTTTTGAATAGGAGGATTTCACTTTTCCAATACACTGATAACAGAAATAACACTGAAATTGCTTAAAAATAATAACCAATTACATGTGACTTTTCTTTTTCAGACATTTATAACTTTGGTGTAAATATCAAATTTGATACAATTATTATAGACGTGTTGAATAGAATTCCAAACATTTGTTTTAGTAATTTACCATTATTCCACCACGAAAAAAAAAAAAACAAGCTTCTAGTAATGTCATACATTTAAAAGAAAATATTATTATTTTATCTGAAAAATCATAGATTTGACAATGCGAAAACTGTTTGAAAGGAGAAATTTTGAGAAAGCATTGAATTGAACCATGTGATTTTGTTAATTTCTATATCACTTTTTTTTTTTTTTTGCAAGTTGAAAACTTTAAATACAGCATACACAGATTGATTAAAACTATGATTCAGGACCACTTCTTTGTTTTTGAATTGATACACACTGTTTAGATTGAAAATGTAGAAGAAAAAAAACTAAAATGGTCATAAATGCACACCTTTTCAAAGATTATTAAGTTTTTTTTTTGAGAAATTAAAAAACATAAATGTCCCTAAATCAATACCTAGTGAATAATTTGTGGCTTTTCAAAACCCTAGAAACAAGTAAAGGGTCCTCCAACACGGTTGAGTGGGGCCACTCTTCTTTATTGTTGTTTGATATCATTTGTTGTGATTGGTGTGTTGTTTCTTGAATCAATAGCCATTGCCAAATCCAACCCATTATCACCTTTCCTTTTTCCTGTCTCTTACCGACATCTATTTGACTTTGTCCTTTGATTTGTCTCTTTGGAATTTATGTAATAATTTTATTTCTATAAAATAACTATGTTAAGTTGAGACTATTCTTCTACATGATACATTAAAAAGTAGATTCTTTGATTGAAGTATTGTGTTATTTATGATATTTTAAATTAATTGATAATGCATATAAACTTTTAACCTTTTGTATCGTGCTTAAAAGATCATATAATTTTATGTAATTCAATACATTCTTTTTACTTGGAAAGTTATTGCATTTTTAGTTAATTTTATTATACTTAATATAATGATTATATTTTAAATAATTTAATACTTGAATTTAAGTTGCTTGAACATTATTTTGATTTAAAATTATTTTTATTTATTTTCTGTATTACCTAATTAGTTAGCTTAAACCAAATGATAAATTTGAGTTGATATTATATTCCAAGCCTCACTTGATATGAGAATAGAATATGTCAGTAACTACATAGATAATAGATGGATTGATACTATATTGTATGGTTTTTGAAAGAAAGTTTATTTAAGACACATTTTAATAAGTTGAATGATAAATTATTTATATTTTTTCTAATAAATCAGAATATATATATATATATATATTATTTTTTAAATAATATTACATAGCATTAAGCTTTCAAAATATAGATTAAATATCTCAAAATATAAAGACTAAACGTACATAATATTCTTAATCCTGTTTGAAATGGAATAATAGTTTAAGACACGATAATATAATTTAAGATTTAAGGTGAAATTAATATAAAATATGAATAACTTGTTTGATTGATTATTTTGTGAGAATACATAAATTAGTAATTTGTTTAAATTTATTTATTTATTAAAATATTATGTAATTATTATTGTTATTATTTATTAGGTTACTAAAATAAAATAATATTATTTATATTGATGTGAATAGAGTGAATCACTTGATAATAGATAGGCTGAGTCTATTAGTAATTTATAACAATAATAAGAGTTTCTACCCTGTCTATTGTCAGATTTTTATTCTATATTAATAAGAAATAAAATTACAATTATCTGTATTCGTTTTTTTGACCTTTGGAGCATACACACTTTTCATTTACTTCTTCTCTACAAAAACCATTAAAGGAAGAACAGAATAGACAAAATCATGAATCAAAGTTTTTCTCTTTTAAGTTCTAATCCTTTTTATTCTTATATAATCTGATGTACTCATATACTATAATCAGATTAAATTAAAAAACTTAATTATATACAACATAAATTATATATATATATATATATATGATATTAGAGCATTCACAAAACTATAATTTATACTTAGAATTGTAATTCAAAATCATAAGAATCGTCAAATTATTTTTTATAAAATCAATTAAATTTGTAACAACGGGATATATTTAAAAAAAAACTCATTATATTTATTCTATCAAATATATAATTTATTAAAAATAATAGTAATAATTTTATATAAGAACGATTCCTTGCACTTATTTTATAAAGTCTTATGTAAGAACTTTTCTTTAACTTTGCATTGCTTAATATTTTAATAAGTTTTCATATTTAAAATTGTCACCCCAATCTCATTATGATATTATCTCTAGTATCAATATTTTCTCAATCTAAATTATCCAATTACATACATTCAATCAATACTTATATATATATATATATTCAATTACATAAAACACTTAAATCATGCAATTAAAAATAAAGATGTTACTTTAGGGATTTGTCTTTCTTAAATAATTAGATTCATTGCTTGAGCAATACTTCACCTCATTAGAGAGAATTTGTGTTGTTTGAGCAATAATAGTTTCAAAGGAAAAATAATTGGTTTTACCTCTTCATTGCTAAAGCATATAAACTAACATTTGAGCGTCCAACTCCTAATGGAGATAGAATCAACATCGACTATTATGACATTCTTTGAGTGACGTGACTTATTACATCAAGCCACAAACTTTCATAATTCACTTCAAATTTATTCATCGCACGTCAAAATTATTCATCGCATGAGTGATCACTCGTCACTTATGCAATGAGAGTTACAGAGAAGATATATTTGTTTCAACGTCTCTTTTACTCAAACTTTGTTGGGAGAATCTGAGGAGCATAACCAGGGAGATCTCATAAGAATGAGAAATGAGTCAAACCACGTAAGGGAATGACACCATTTTCAACCCAAAACCTTAAGGTAGTAGGTTTATGGGGGTCTTTTTTCTTATATATTGCTTAACTTTCTCATTTTTACTATGTGAGACTTAGACTTACACTTGAATATCTAACAATCTCTCCATCAAGTGAGAGTCCCTTTTCTACACTCTCCATCGAGCATTATGTACTCGCAACCGGTAACTTATGAGTCGGTCACCGTCACGTCGGCACGAACTTTCGGCTCTGATACCACTTGTTGGGAGAATCTGAGGGACATAACTGGGAAGATCTCATAAAAATGAGAAATGGGCCCAACATACAAGGGAATGACAACTTTCAACCAAAAATCTTAAGACAATAGGTTTATGGGTCTTTTTTCTTATATATTGCTTAACTTTCTCATTTTTACTATGTAACTTAGATTCACACTTGAATACCTAACAAACTTTAAGTCATAACGTAGGTGATTAGTGTAACACTTAAGTAATAATGTTTTATCTCAACAATGAATATCAATGCTTAAACACTTGCTTGAGCAACTAGTCAAACACTCAAGAGACATGTACAAAAACCAAAAAAACATCAACAATCATAGATTGTACATGAAAATAATTCATCTATCAAGTTTTAATAACATCATAATAGACAAATATCACACTCAAATTTGCAAACATATCAATTTAATTCAATTTTGACTACTGAACACTCAAATTACTAAAACTAGCCAAATAAGAATTATCAACAGTACATGCTTTTATTATTTCACAAATTATATAATTATCACTTTAACTCCATAATATGCCAACAACTTTCCAATACATGAATCAAAATAATTGTAGAGATGTAAATGGTTAGCTCACCTTATCTAGAGGTAACTTGATTTGTATTTTTCCATTTTCTAACTCTAAGGTAGAGAAATTTTCAAATATTCATATACAACTTCTAAAACTTCAACCTATAAAATAAACATCTCTACTTATTCATATCACTTGAAAAAGTTATTTTTCTATTTTATTCACACAAATAAATATAAAATTATCGGACATGCATAAAAGAAGAAATCCTTGATGATAAGATGTGATTATAGAATAAGATAAACTTTAGTAAAAAAATTTAGAAAAATTAAAAAAAGTTTATAACTTCAAATAGGTCAGTTTTATAATAAATAAAAATTAAATTATTTTAAATATATTTATAATATTTGTAGAAATGTATTGTTTATTCTCCTTTTAATTTAAATTCTATTTTCTAAACTTAAACAAATGGGTCTTCCCATCTTAACTTAACCTCAATTAGTAATATTGAATTTGTTTTCTCTCTACAAATAACTTTACGTTCACAAACAAGGACAAATTTTAAAATTTTGTTAACATTGAGTTAAATTTAATCAAATTATCCTTAATTCTATATATTTCTTTCACTTTTTAATTCATATATGTGTGAGGAGAATTAGAGACCACATTGTTATATATATATATATTGGCATGATGACTAATATGATATTAGTTGTGTTTTCGTGAGAAAATTAAACAAGGAGGAAATTTTAACTACAAGATATTTAATTGATTGGTTAATTATTATCTTAGTGGTATTGTGAATAATTATATTGCTACAAATGTTTTATTGTGTTGCAATGAAACTACTTTATGTGTGTGTTCAAGTTTTAATGCAAATTGTAGACAAAGTCATCTGAACAATATTATCTTAATTATTGTAATTATACCACACCACCCCTCATTAATTGAGAGGTTAGCTGCTATTGACTTATGATTATTATAAATAACGTGTATCACATACAACCATTAATGTTCATCATTTCATAGGTTACTTCTTTACCAAAAGAACTCAATTGTCCTATTTTCAAATTAAAACTAAAACTAAAACTAAAATTAAAATATTATTCTTCACGCCAAATTTAAAATGTATTCTTCAATGAAGCATGTTTTAATATTATATCACTATATATTCTAGACAGTTGGCAATTATTATGGGTCAACATATTAGTTAAGTCAACTCTATAAAATTAAAATTAAAAATGACTTTTCTTCCCCGTGGACCTCCTCTTGTGTGTCTCTCCATTTTTCATATCCTTAAATCCTTATATTTATTTATTTATTGAAAATGGCTGCTTTTATTTTCTGAGGTTTTTTTAATAAACTCTAATTTTCGTCATTTAGATAAGAGAAAACTGTGATAAACACAGTTTAAAATTTGTTGAAAATCGTAAAAGTTAGGTTTCACAATAATTTTTCTCTTACTTTTATAATTTTAATAATTCTAAAACAAAATAGTATGTTAAAAGGAATTATTAAAAGAACATGTTAATAGATATAAGCGCGTCATTACTTTATTAGCATTTGAAAAAATTATTTAACTAATAATTCAGTTTAATGTGTGAATATTTTATTTTATTAACCTTAGGAACTTGTCACAAGTTTATATGCACAGGAAAAAACAAACACGTCACATTTTAAAGATCTAAAAAAACGTTAAATATTAAAATAATTATTGTTTATCAAAACATAATTATTTAATTTAATATAATTTAAATTCAACAAGAGTAGCTACTTCGCCGGCTGAAAATTATTAAGCTGTTTTATTTGACAGGATGTGTTTGATGAAAATTAGTAATTAGATTGAAGATTTGCTCCATTCATATGAAATAAATTACCATTGACTATCTCATCCATTTTATTTATATGAATGATTTTCGATTCCATTTTTTTTCTATTTTCAAATTATCCCTATTCATTTATATAAATGCTAGATGAATCTACTCTTTTGTATGTTAGATTGAAGATAAGGTTCAGTTTATTGATATGAATAACCTTCATATTTTTTTTTTATTTCGAAATCTCTGCATAAAGATGTTTATTAAAAATCAAGAGTAAATTTAAAAATCTATAATAATAGAAATGATAATAATTATTACTATTGTTGATAAGTTTAAACAATATATAAAGTAGCAATCCAAACAATATATAAAGCAGCAATCCAAACAAAATTATAAAATAGCGACACTTCGATTGTAATTATTATTAGTATTTAAATCGTTAAATCAACTGCAACTTAAGTAAAATGAGTTATCAAATATATTTTCAGAAGACGAAAATAATATTTAATGTTATATATTATCTTGATTTTTCTTTAAACTTTTATTTTTCCCTCTTGTTTGACCAAATCCCGGACAAAGTTAAAATTCTATTGATGTTATTAGAAATCAATTATTATATGTTAGTTATAAAAGTCAAAAAAAAAACACGAAAGAATCTTAAACCAAATCCTTAAAGTGATTTTTGCTGGATTTTCAAACATTATTATTTTGTCATTGTTGATGGGGAAAAGGGAGGGTATTCAAGAAATAGATGACAATACATGTAAGTCAAAATATCATTAATGTGATTGTTAGTATATTTAATTTAAATTATTCCACAAGTTGTTAAATAATGTGACCATTCTTAGTTAGGCTTTTATTTTAGTTTTTATTTGTACATGCATTTATTTTTCAATTGGATTTTTTCGTCTAATTGTTGTTATAAAAAAATCAATTGGAGCTAATCCTTGAATGCAGTGATTAGTTTTTATAGGTTTTTTATTGATGATTTTTACATCTTTAAATTAGTGTTGTTACCACTTTTCTATTAAAATAACATTATTAAGGCTAATTAGTATATCTGAAATATTGTTTACTTCAACACTTGGAGCTTCATAATAATTTTGCATTTAAAAGATGTTTTATAAAATTAAAAAATATGTATTTAAATATTAGGGTTTTCAATAAAATAGGAAGAAAAATTAGGGTCGTAAATCAAAATTGTAGTTAAATTTATTTAATTTTCTTGATTTTATATAAAAAATCTAAGGAAGCATTGAACGGTGTGTTTTTACCAAAAATTAATTTTCTTTATATGCACTGGAGTGTTTCCGTAGTAATTGCAAACCACATTTCAATTCCTTTGACCAACTTGTAAAATTTGTAAGCCATAACATATAATATAATATACTAGCTCATAAATTGTTTATTGTTTTTCATTTTAATCTAAAATATTCTAATAGAATTTCTCAATTATCTCTAATAAAACAAAAATGATTAAAATGAAAATTTACTCTATAATATATAAAAACGTACATTTCTCTTCAAAATAAAAAAAAAAAGTGTGAAAAATAATAAAAATATATTATTTTACATTAATTTTACCATTAATTTAATCAATAATTCCACCGAATATTGACAATTTAAATAGGTTTAACTTAAATTAACGGTCTATATTTCCCTAACTTCTAAATTTTAATTGGCTTATAAACTATTTTAACCAAATATAATCTCAATATTATCATCTTCATGGTATATTTTTGGCTATATTATTGTTATTAATGTTTTCTAAATCACCCTTTTCTATATTTTTTTTTACCATCACAACACTAATTAAATTTCACACTTCCCCCCTTATTTATTTTCTGTAGAAATAGTTATAAAAATGATGGATGAGATTAGAATATCCCTTTTCCTACTTTACCTTCTCGAGAGTATTTTCATTGAAAGGCTTGTAAAAAAAATACTGATAATTTCATTTACGACAATATTATAAACCAAACGCAGAAATATTCTTGCAGTTGATCTGTTTTTTGAAATAAATTACACTAATTATTTCTCAAATTTTACGAAATTATATAATTTCTCTGATTTTCAAACACTTGTAATAATATTTTTTATAAGAAAAAATGTGTAATATTTTTTAATAATTTAAATTTTTTAATATAAAAAACAGTGTAATTCATAAAATTTTAAAAATAATCAGTGCAATTTATTTATTTATTTTGTTGAATATTTTTGTAGGTACGAGGTGAGAGTATAGGAAAAGAATGTATAGTGTCCATGTCCATGTGGTTTGGGTTGTGACAACACAAATTGGACGAATTCTTTCTTTTAACGTTATCTTTCCACTCCATAAAATTCTAAAATCTAAAATTTTCTTTATGAAAATGACTAAATGAACATTTTTAAAAAAAATATATAAATTAGATGAAGTATTATTTAGTTTATATTTCAAAATAAAATATAAATTAGTTAATAAATGAAATATTATCTAGTTTATATTTTAAAATAAAATGTAAATTAGATAATATTTCATCTGATTTATTTTTTTAAATAAAAAATTATAAATCAGATAAAGTGTTATTTAATTTATATTTTTAAATAAAATATAAATCAGATAATAGTTATTCAGTTTATAAAATATTAATTTCATCTAAAATGATGGAAGTGGAAGATAGTGTTAACTTTTATAATTTTATACTATAAATCTTTTATGCAGAATATAATAAAAGATAAGAATATGGAGATGGAAGAAGAATGTGTCCCGAAATTATACCTAATATTGCAAATTTCAAATTTCAGGCCCAAACCAACTTATTTGTTTAGAGTTGCTCCTCGTGCACCTCCATGTTTTCTTCTGGGTCTCTATATTTTCAAAAATACTAAAAATATCCTTTTTAAATCTGAAATAAAATTTTTGTGATATGAATTATACAATTTAAGATATAATCTATTTTTCATTTCATTAAATAATCTAAAATATAATTTTTATATTATAGATTTATAATTCAAAATATAATTTTTAAATTTTAAATTATACAATTTAAAATACAATCTAAAATATAATTTTATTTTTTGATATTCTGAATTCCACACTTTAAAATATATTTTTTTATATTCCAGATTGAAAATTGTATTAGAATAAAACGTGTGTAGGATTTATTTAATTTTTTCATTAAAGATATAATAATCATTACGATGAATCTATGAAAGTGTAACGACTCTTCTGTGCATAATGAACAATTTTAGGCTTTCACTCTCTACACCCTCATAATTACTAAATGCACTAATACGATAAAACTACTATAACACCCTCCATAGTTGCACCATGTGCCCGCAACTTCCTCCGTCAATGCATCTCTAATTATACCTTCATTCTTCGTCCTCGAATGTACATCTCATGTTTTGGAAAATTTGTTTCAAAAAACTCATATGGAAAAACATCTTATATATTTCATAAATTTTGCTAAAAAAATCTTATTTTAAAAAGCTTATCCTAAAATTTATTTAATTTATTTTAGAAAACTTAATCTGAAAAATCTGTACCAAAAATCTTCTTATGGAAAAACCTTGGAATTGATTAGGAATTAGATTTTTAGAAAAGAAAGAGGAAGACAAATTTTTCCTTTTACAAATATAATATAAAATTGTTAGTTGAAAAATAAAGTATTTGTCTTCCATTCTCTTTCCCAAAACATATACTTTGACTTAAAGTTATCTTGTATATAATGAAAACAGGAAAATCAAATATGTGTTCAAGTAAAAAATAACTATATTAAATTTCCCAACAAAAAGTAAAATAACATGCACCCATGCTATAATAGTAAAAATAAACATAAAATTATTGCAAAAACGTATTATGGTAACAAATTACAATAGCAAGAAAAATAAAACAGCAAAATTTAAAGACCAAAAGCACAACAGTTTGCAGATATAATGAAACTCATAGATTGCAATCCAACAGCAACAAAGAAAAACTTTACATCCTTAATATATCCAAATCAAATCACATAATTTTGTTATTTCTTCCACGAATAAAGCAAACCTACTACAAATCCAGCAAAGCCTCTTCTAATTTTATTTCCCTTGATCTCTTCATTGTTCTTCCTCTTCTTCCTCGTCATCTTCACCGAAATTTTACTCATGCTTGTGACCATGAAAGACCCTTTGGATTTCTCTGGGGAGCCAACTTTGTGTGGCACCATATCATGATCATGAGAGTGATGATGAGTGAATCTGTGCTTTGATGATGGAAAGGAAGAAGGGAATGCCATTAGATGCCTATCTATGATATGATCAAGAGACACCAATTCATAAGAATCATATAATGGACTACCACAATCCCATATTGCCATTGCTCTTTCTTCTTCTTCATCTTCTTCTTTCATCATCATGATCATGCTTTGATTTCCCTTAGATGCTTCTTCTTCTTCTTTTCCACGTGTTTTCATGTTTCTTGGTTAGGTTTCGTCGGAGATTCCTATATATAAGAAACTTTATCATCTGAGGATTTTGTTTTTGATAAGGTTTTTGCAACCCACATCACAAGGTTGTATTTTTCTACATATAATAATTGAAAGGTTAGATAAAAATAATATTTATTGGCGAGTTTTGTGGAAGAAAATGACAAAAATTAGAAGTTAATTAAATGATAAGTATCACTCGATCTATATTCATGTTTTTCAAGACTCACCAACCCAATGTACTAAAAGCATTTTTGGAATTTTTGAATTTTTCTTTTATTTTCTTGTTCTTATTTGGAAGGCTCTTGCACCTTTTGGTGGTTGGTGACTCAAATCCTCAAGAGAAATAAATACAAAACAAATAATGATTAAACATTGCATGTGAGTTTGATCTTCACGTGGTACCGATCGATCTTATTCCTTAACAAACAACCATTTATAATAAAATAAACGAAACAATGATTATATATATTCGTATTAGAGGTAATTTATTAAATATGTGTTTTATTTATTAAATTTAATAAATATATTCTAATTAAAATGTTATCAGTTAATTATTTGTCATATTAAAGGAATAAAACCATTAATATTATATGATACAAATTTTTATTTATATATTTATATTATATAAATATTGCGTTAACACTTACATAAATTACATTAAAATTTACTTTCTTTTTTAGTTGAGTTATTTTAAATGTTTTTACGAATGATAATAATAAATAAATATCTGTTAAAAATGTAGATAAATTTTAAAAAAATAATTTATTTAGAATAATTAAAATAAAAATTAAGGGCTAAGTGGATATTCCTGAAATATTTATATGTTTATGTAATATTATATTTGTATCTATACAACTTATATATTTTTTATATCATTATATATTTGATCCTTTTCATTTTAAAATATGTTAGAAACTAATTTTGTGAACAATAATAATGAATAAAATTTATAATATATATTTAAACATTTTTTTATCTATACTAGGTATTATTTTTTAATTTTTTATTTGATACTTTTAAAAAAGTGGTTGATTACAGTCATTGCACAAATAAATTAAAAGAATTCCAGTATTTACCACGTAATGTAATGTTAGATTATCAAATACCAAAGAGATGATAATATAGACATGAGAAAGTTAACCACAAGTGCTTTCTCAACCAATCCAATAGTAAATTTTGTATTTGTTGAAAATTTTATACACTAAAGAAGTTAGTAATAAAGTAAATTAAAAAAGGAGGTTCGTCCATATGTATATCTTTTCTCTCTATTGACTAATCAAATTAACCAAAAACCTTTAATTAAGGAAAAACAATTGAATTATTTTTAAAAAACAATTATTTTTTTTTCAAAAACAAATTTAAAAAAGACCAACAAAATAACACACTATGTTACAGAGAATGTAAAGAACAAAACTTTATTAAATAACATAAACCTCATAATTATGAGATCACAAGAGAATCGACCTAAAGGAAGAGTTTAGTTTTTCAAAAAGATGACTAAAACACACGAATTACAAAAGAAAATAAACTAGACTTTATGATATGCATCAATGTGTCCTTGGTGCCTTCTCCGACCTCAATTTATAATCTTTTTTTATTCAAGAAATTAACTCATTCAATTCACAAATAGCAATTATCAAATGTTGTCTTATGTGTTAAAGATTAATTTTGTAAATACCTTCTTTCAATAAAGCTATAGATTTTTATCTCCTAATTTCTTTCAAATATTTTGTTTTAGATTTGGTTTCAGATACTAGCTCATAATAATTGAATCTGCTTTAAATCAAGTAAGAATTGTAAATGATCATCTTGATAAAAAATCTTAAGAATATCTTTGTAAAAGATTTGATTAGTTTTGAAATCCATAGAATCTCCGTAAATAATTAGAAAAAAGAAAAGTAGGAAAATATGCTTAAAAAATCTAAATTTAACCAATAGTCTTAATTAAGAAACAATTAATACTTGCTGGCTAAATTTTATTTAAAATAATGAATTTATTCTTATTTATAATCTAAAAAAAATTAAGATTAAACGCTTTAAGTTTGAATAACAAATACTCATAAGTAATATTAAAGTCAAAATAGACATATTATATTATTTATTATATTATTAATAATAAATGTAATAAGTAATATTATGCGACAACAAATTGTTTATTTTACATTTATATAAATATTCTGTAGTAACATTTAAAACTACATCAATACTTATATTTAAGCTTATTTTATTATATTATCCATCTTTCTGTATAAAATCAAGGATTGAATTAGTACACAATTCACTTCTTTAGACTAATCATATGATTAAAGTAGAGAAAAATTGACTAGAAGACTAGCAAATAGTTGATAACATCAATGATCTTTTTACAACCATTCCTTTTTCAAGAAATCAAAATGTATGCAGTTTTTTTTTTTTTTTCCAAAATCTGAAATAGGCTTATTATAAATTTCTAATATTTTTAGTGTGTTACTGGGTGTAGGATAAACATTAAGCATTTCTTTCTCTTGCGTGATGTAAAGGTTTCTTCTTCTTGTCTTCTACGGGAAAAATGTACACAATAAGTCCTCTATTCCTGCTGTCTTTCAGGGGGAAAATCACATGACTTCTTCATCAATACTTCCCTTTGTTCTTCCCAAAATAAGAAGGACCTGCCAAAAGAAGTTTCTATGCCCATTATACTACCACAAGGAAAATACAAAGTAGGTGTATATAAATCTTGAGTTTTTTTTATATGTAAAATTGCTTAACTATTTCTCACTTCACAACATTTTCAAGTGGAGTTATTATGGAGTTTCTATACTCAGATACAGTCAACTTATATAATACTGGAGATATTTATGGAGTTCTTATACTTGGTTGTAGTAAACATATATAATAGTATATAATACACTATTGCAAAATGTGTTAATTACGTCATGGAATTTATGTTGGATTTCGAAAATTTAGCGTAAAAAGAAGTGTGTTGGTATTTTTCTAATACTTTTTTTTGTTGGACATTTTAGGTTTGATGTAAAAACCTATATTTATGTTAGATTTAAGATGTCTGGTATAATTAATTTAAACTTTATATAATACTTCTTTATTGTAGTCTGTGGATGAATGAACGGATTTTCTTGAGGATAAAAACTTAACTTTAGTGGTTTTTTATCCTAAACTTGTCTTTTCTCTTTATTATCATATATAATAGATGTTTCTCTTGAATTATATTTGTATCTTTTTGATTAACATACATAATTGAGGTTAATATTTGATATCTTCAATTTTAATAATCAGTCTTAATTTGTTGTTCTTCATAATTTCAACCATGATAAAATATGAATGTCTCATTTGAATTGATATTGATATAATCATTTGGTTGATATTTTTTTTTTCTTTTAGGTTTTGTCCATCATGATAATATCATGTTAAATAGAATAGGAGAAAATTTATTACTAATGATGATAACAAGGTGACAAAAATTGGATGATTACATAGTTCAGTTTCTAACCATATTTTCAATATTAAAAAGTAAATCTTTGTAAGTATATGAGAGATAAGAGTTTTTAGAGTCAATTCTTCTATTATTTCTATGTATATTTTATTACCAGAGAATCTCTATGTTAAACATTTCAATCGTACAATTTTCATTTATTTATTTTTCTTGATATTATAATAATTAAATAATGTCATTATATTAGGTACATCAACAAATTAAGTGTGAGCAAGAAAAAAATCAAAAGTATAATAATTTGTTAAGTCTTAATATATCCAAAAGTTAGAATATCATGGTACATATCTAACAAACATAGATAAATGACTCAAAGACAATTATATTTGACTATATATTTATATATGAGTTAATCTTCTAACTTTTTCTTTTAATTTAATCGTTTAGACAACTAATTTGTTTGTCATTATGTATAGGCTCATTGTTAATTAATTGTCATCATATTTAGGATAGAAATTAGGTTTAATTTTGTTGGTTACATATCCATGGACAAAATTTAAACTTATATACAAAGGTGGCTTTAACAATTTTTATTATATTTAAAAATATAAATATATATTCACTTACATATTTTTTAATTAAAGTTGGAGTTGAAATAAATATTTTCACTTCAAGAAGTAGAACAAGATAGTAAAACTCATTTATCTTAAGATTATACATTTTTTTAATATATTTACTAATTATTTTATTTATAAATTTTACAAATAATATTGTAATTTGTTTCTTATTTTAGTGTAATAGACAAGAGGTTATTTAAGCGTGATAAATATATTATGCTAGATGAGAGTTATCAATTTCGCAAATATTATTAATTCTTAAATAAATATAATCTATTTTACTATTTAGTTAAGTTTAATTTATAATAACATGAATAATGTTTTATTTTTTTCAAGATCAAACCTATTATTCTAAGATGATATGCATCAGATAAGAGAACAGTGAGAGATTATCTTCTCCAATAGTTAAATTTATTCTATTATTTAGGTTAAATTATATAATCTTATTGAAACTTTGGTAGGATTACCTTATTTTATATTGAATATTTGGATTGGTGGATATCTATATGCACTGCTAATTTCCTCTCTTACAGGTTTTGAATTTAAACCTAAACGAACTAACCTTTTTTAAAACATAATTTTTACGTTAGCTGTAATTATAACTAAATCTGACCTCAAAATTGATAATTTATACACTCTTAATTAGAAACCAGATACATCGATAAATGTTTATTCAACTTAAAAATTTCCACTTTTTTTTATGTCGGTTGGTGCTTTAATACGTCATCAAAATAACTCTATAGTGCTATAATGTGTTAGATAATATCACTTATTATAATTGTGAGTTTCTACAATTTTTAAATTTAAAATAAGTTATCATGTTTTGTTACTAAAGTAATTAACATGACAAATTCTCTATAACCTATAGTTGTTTATAATGGAAAATTTTAGAACCTTGAGTACGTGAGGTAAAATATTTAAAAACAATAAATAGTTATTATTATTATTATTATTATTATTATTATTTAAAATAGATTATTATAAAATAGAAATAATGTGAAGTGAAATGGAATGCCTAATTAAATAAAAACATAAAGTACAATACTTAAAAATGAAATCTATCATAACAAATATACTAATTATATAAAAATAAGAAAGAGATGTGGTACTTTGACATTCTTTCAAATAAAAAACATCTATAGTAATCAATAAATTAATATTTTAATTATATTTTAAAAATTTGTTAACTTAAGACATCAATATATATTATTATATAGGTTACTGTAAAGTGATTTTATTTTTCATCTGTTTGAAAATATCATTTCTGAATAAGAAAACCATATATATATATATATATATATATATATATATATATATATATATATATATATCAAAGTGAGTGGCCACATTTGCATATCCTACAAATCTCTGTCACTAGTTATTTTATATAAGCATAATAAATAATATAATATTTTTTTAAGAATTCAGAGAGCAAATTTATTTTAAACTCTTAAAAATTAAAGAGAAATATTGTTGAAATCTTAAATCTCAAGAGGTATTATAGGATATTCTAAATTAATAAATTGAGCAATTCGTGTTTATATATATATATATATATATATATATATATATATATATATATATATATATATATATATATATGTTTAAAGATTATTCTAGTTGATTAAAGTTTCTCATTTAGCAAGAATATCTTGAACGGGGACAAGTGATGGAATAGGACTAAAAGTTGTTTGTGAAGTGCTTCTGTGAGTTTCATAATCCACTTCTATGGAAATGCGATTATGTTTATCTTTTGCCTTTCATTGTCTTCCACCATGGAAATAGCAACTTCCATGATCCAAATAGTTAACTTCCACTTGGAAATTCCACTATAGTAGGAAACAAACAAGGGTCAATTCTTGTGTGAAAGAGATATGAACCCTATTTTTGCATAGATGGGGTTGAATTGAGCTAAAATGTGTCTGAACTATGAGGATTTATCTACAATGGATGCAATCAAAAATGGCATATTATGCTTTCTTAAGTAAGAACAAATGAAAGAGACAACTTAGGGAAGCAAATAATAATGTTATGAGACAACTTTTTGTAATATTCAAAAAGATGAAAAAAAACAAAAGATACTTGACTTTGTGCCAAAATCTGAATTCACTCAAAAATGGTATTGAAAACAGGTAAAGAAAATAAAGAGAACTTGATTATAAGGTAGAACTATTTGTATGTATAAAAAAGTGACTCTAATCTAATAACTAGATTTGTTTATAATATAGATCTGTCAAAGTGGTTGAAGTAGTGAACTTGGTTCATTACTAGTTTAAGATGGGTTAAATTAAAAAATTTATAACTTATCTTATCCGAGTTAAACATGTGGTACCAACCCATGTTAAATTCTTTTGAAGAAAAATATTCTAAGACAGCCTAATACTTATAAAATACAATTAAAAAAATTGGGGTGAGAAAATATTCATGGGTTCTCGTTATTCTTGTTTTCAACCTTTATTCTTTCTTATTTTTTCTTCTCTTAAACTAAAAAAAAAATCCATTTTTAGGTTATTTTCTTCCTCTATTTTAGAATTTTTGATTTTTGACTAAATACTATTATATATATCATCTCCAATCCTCCTATACTCCACTATCTAAATCGTTATCCAAATTTGTTTAAAATGGCTTGTTAGATATTTAACATTGTAATAATTATAATTGCTATTGCTAATAAGTATATACCTTTAATTTTAGTTCTTTTATGTTTATCAAATATCGTTCTTTCATTCTTTCAGAGAATATTGAGATATTCTTTATATTTTGAAATTAGTTGTAATATTGTTATTATCTTATGAAATTAATTTAATTATTTAATATTTAATATTTTATTATTATTAGTTAACAATTTTATTATACACAAGAATAAGAAAGATGTATGAGAAGATGAATATAGTTTTGAATTTCTTTATTTAAGAATCTAACTCTAATGTTATAGAAGAAGAAACAAGGGAACATCAACGGTTGATAGTGAATATAAATTTGTATTTTTATAATTTTGGATTGTATTTTAAGTTTAGGATGATTTTAGATTGTATTTGAAAATTTGAAGTTTGAGTTTTATGATGAATATGACGGATTGAATTTGAAAATTATTTTAATTTTATTGGAATATTATTTAAAATTATTATTTAATGTTTATGTTTACGTTTGGTAAACATATAATATGATTTTTAAAATTTTGATTTACATATATTATGATATTATATATATATATATATATATATATATATATATATATATATATTTTGATATTATATATATATATATATATATATATATATATATATATATATTGTGATATTATATATATATATATGTATGTATGTATATGTATATTAAGATATGACATGTTGATGATATATCTATTAATATGTTAATTATTTTTGTATGGTTATTTCAATAATTTGAAATTTAATCTCAATTTTCATATTAAAAAATAAATAAAAAATCAAACTAAAAGGCTAATTTTTTAAAAAATTAAATGAACTAATCTGTTTTACTCACTAACCCATAGTAAACCAGATCAAATTCTTTATTTAAAAGCTCAAGTGGATTGAATTGGACTAAACCATAATAGTTCAGAAAACTTCTTTTGAGAGCTCTAATTTATACAACTAATATCATTTTCATTTTCATTATAAATATCTTAATTGAGCTTTTCATGAGAACAATGTCTAATATGCAAATTTTACTGTTGAAAACTTGCAACTATTTAGATGTTAAGTAAATTCTCTAAGATTTCAGTGAGCATTAATTGTCTAATGAGCTTTTAATTTACATTAAAAATTACTTTCAGCTTACCCATTAACTATCATAATGATTTGGAAAGGCTAAAGTCACTCAAATCCAACTTTAAAATAGAAAAGGTATATGAACTTACTTTCTCAAAATAAAGTACAAAAATTATATTAAAAAAAGAAAATAGGTCTTAATTATCCATTTAGATCAAAACTAATTAAATTACCTTCATGAATGGATATTGCCTTGTAAGTTTAAGCTTTTCATGTTGTCTTCATTTTGAATTTGAGATCTTCATCAACTTAAAAAATGAACCTCTTTTAGTGTATACTTTATTAGTTTAATTTTAATTGAACTTTCTTTTATCTCTAATTAGACCTTACAAAGTTTGTTTCAATTGTTTAAACTTTTTAGTTATACAATTTAGTTATACTATATACTGTGAAATTACACATAGACTATGTAGAGTTATATAATTACGTAACCAACAATAGTTTATCTTTAATTAAATTATTTAAGTTTTGAATTCCAACAATCGATATCATTCTGGTATGAAATAAACTATCAAAGAAAAAAATATATGTATTCAGAAACATGATTAAAAAATAAATATGTTTAACTTAGTCATAAAATCTTTAATGTAATATCTTTTCAATTTTTTCTACCATGCTAATTAGAAGGTGGTTACTTTAACAATTTTTACTCACATCTCCTCACCAATTTTGATTGTTCTTATCAGTTTCATCTTATTAGGAAAAATGATTGTCAATTAGAAACTTGGTAGGTTAAAAATGACAAATGAGAGGTAGTACAAGAGAATATGTTATATATGTACATGATGATGTATGAAACTAGTAGCTTTTGCTATCATGTTTGTGCATGTGCAATGTTGGCTCTCCTTCTATTTTGTGTCCTACTCTTCAACATTGGAATTGAAATTGCCATGTGATACTAATCATACTCTCATAAAAGCCTTGGTATCCTAAAGAGAGGAAGATGGTGTTGCTAGATGGAGCACATCATCAACATTGCTCACAATGTTTACCTAATTGAGCATATATTTTACATTTTAGTTCTTATGGTGGTTTTGTAAGAAAAGTGAAAACATGAGGGTATTCATGGGCCACAAACATGTTATCCAAGGTTGTTCAAATAATTTGAGTGAGATTAGATCTAAATAAATTGTTTATTAATTTTCAATCAAAGAAAAATCAATCAACAATAATTGAGTTGTGTTGATTCTATAGGCGTCTAAAACCTAAAAGTTATTTTATAATTTTAAAAAAATACTATTTTGAGTAAATAAATTTTCTTTACCGACATACTTTTACATTAAATATTTATATCACATATATATTTTTTATTAAATAATGTTTTAAAATAAGTTAAATCCAAACTTAAATTGACTAAGAAGAAAGTGATGTAGAGGTGTGAAACAGCTAGAAATGTGTAGAAGGATAAGAACGAAAGAAAAATGTGTTGAATGTGAATTTTCTCGATATTGTTTTTTCTTTTTTTCATCAAACATTTGTAGATAATATTACTTTAATAAATAAATTATATTGGGTTGGGTTGCTTTCATCGACCTCTATCAAAATCTTGGTGTTTTCTTTTTAAGATGTCACAATTTTCTTGTGTCAGCTCTTATTTGGAAAGATTATTCGGAAATAAATGAAAAGAGAAAAAAAAAAAAATGTGTGGTGGAATAAATTAGGTTCTCAAAATCTAACATCTAAGTCAATAAACAATGAATTTAACTAAAATATTTGCCTCAAAGTATTTTTAATTGAGTTAAAACTATTTTAAAACTACTTTAAGTTTGGGAATAAAGCTATACCTACAAAATTATGAAAAATTTGAAACTTGTATTATATTTTAGATCTAACTCATACTAAGTCATAAAATTATACTTAATAGTCATATATAACTCTTCATTTAAAAGTATAACAGTTTAAGTATCACTTTATGATTTGACTCATCTAACTTTAGATACAAATTTTACTAACTTAACTTTCGTTATACAACAATTATATCACCTGCAACAATATAAAATTGTGTGAAATCATTCCAATAATATAAAAATGTGAGATGTCTAGAACTAAAAAAGTGGCATTGGTGAGGAAATAATTGATTAAATATCCTTGTTTTTTCAACAATCAATTGAAGTTTGATGTGGCAATATCTATTGTGCATAAGGGGAAGTTGATCCACAGAAAGAGAAGCACTATCTTCCTTCAATGCTTTCTATTACTGGATTCTTACACTTTTCCTCTCATAATCAGATTAAACAAGTCCTAGTCACGTGAAAGCTACAGTGATGGAGAAACCTCATTTGTCCTTTCTTTTAATTAATCGCCTACTACTACAATTAGTGTTAAGTGACAGTTAAATCCCACCAAATTAGTGACAAAAATATTCTACACTTTCTCTCAGCAACCAGGTTTTGACCCACCACAATTTATCCTCCAATCTTTGGTTCTGATAATTGTTGGAAAGCGCATTTGCACAACACCCTTTTCAATTCCCTTTAATGTTAGCCAATACACATTCAATAACAAAATTCCAACAAGCATATTCTTGAGAGAAAATGATTCATGAATATCCCAAAACTGTAACATAGCACATTTTGGAACATCACCATCCAACATACAACAGTGGTAAAGTGTCCAAACATCCTATGTCAATGACAAGTTTGGTATACGTGTGTGTGATGTTACTAAACCATAAACCATAAACCATAAATATTTTAGAAGTACTTTGTGTGTGTATGTAGTTCTAATGTGGTGAGTTTAACCAATGCCATATGCAGATTATCAAATCAGTTTAATAGTTAATAGGCTAACATTTTCTGTCTGTGTTTTGCACATAGGGTGCATATTCATATGATCTTTCACCTTTATTCCCGACAACAGTGGCCTTTATCTCCAATATTATTAAAAAGTTAACACACACCAGATTTCAGTTCCAACCGAACATGTGGATTTCTATCCATTATGGTCAACCAGAGGTTATTATATTTTAGAGAAGGTGCAAGAGAGGTGTGTGCCTGTGCTGTGTCAGGAAGAGCATAAAGAATTGAGTATGGGAAGAAAAGTAGAAACAAGGTAAAGTTTTATTCATTTGGGAAAGGAAGCTATATAGATAGTTATCATTACTAAATATTATTATTACTATAATCATCATCACTATTATTATTATTATTATTATTATTATTATTATTATTATTTAATTGAAAGCAGTACTGAGATAGTTCTTCACAACATTCTCATTCAATATTTGCAACACTTTGGTGTTTGTAGGGCCTACGTATCTTGGTGTCTTGAACTGGTTGGCAGCAGAACCAAGTGCCACGTAATGCTCTAGAATCTTCTGGAAGGTTCCTCTCCTCACAACTCGGAGCTCAAGGGCCCCAATGCAGTTGACTTTGCGGGAACTGGTGTAGCCAGCATCAACAAAAGCCTTGTCCAAGCAGTTGCAGCATCCACCAAGCACTTCCTCACTTGCTTCTCCATTGATTTCCAAGAATATCACATAATGGCCTGGCTCTTTGGACAAATCTATGTGGCTTGTGTAGTCCACAACTTCTGATTTCTCCTCTGCCAACAATTCAGATGCTGCTTCCACTGCTATCTGCAAATCTTTCTCTGTGTTCTTGTCAATGTTGATGTTAAGCAGAAGATTGCTGCGCCTCACAAACTTCACTTGTGGAGCTGAGTTATGGAACCCCATAACCTTCACCACATCGCCTAGTCGGTACCTGTACAAGCCTGCAAATTAGGCCATGTTATAAGATTGATCATCAGTATATATACCAGGAACAGTCTTCAAATTTAGCTATGAATAATATTAGTATTCTGCTACTGTGTTTAGCTGTTAGAGTAGGGTAAAATATCTTTCAAAATTTGTTACCAAGAACATTTATCACGTAAATGTGACTGATAAAGTGTGAAAATGTTAGAATTTGACATGCTTACAAATTATATATGAACATGTTCCCTCTGAAGAGCATTTGTACGTATGATGCATATACAATTCTACTCAATGCAGATGGAGGACAGCTCAATTAATTTGAGAAAGTTACGTTACGTGATTTACAATAGAAAGTTGCAGGGTTCTTTGATCTCTTCTGTCAAATTATTTAGTAGGAAAAAACTTGGTTGTACTGTTTTACTATTGTGACAGCAAAGCCTGTGTTACGGAAGACATGTAAATATTGAAAACAAAGGTCATGCAGATAAGTCAAGGTACTGTCAGTAGCAGAAAGTGCAAGTAAAGATATGTTTGGATGAACTTTTAGAAGAAAAGAAAATGAAATTGACTTTTTCATAAACTAAATTTAGTTCATGTACAAGTTAATAAAAATTTAAAGTTGTATACAGTAACATTTATAAGTTGTATATGAACTAATTTTAACTTATGAAGAAATTAATATAAAATGCTTGTCCTTTTTTTCTGTTCAATGAAGAGACACGTCCACACGTACCCTAAATCCAAAATTAGATGCCAGCAACTAAGAATGGACCTGTCTCCGAATGGTACAAATATTAATGTGATTAGGTATGTACTATGATCCTTTGGAAATCACTAGGAATTATTTTTTCTTAAAGTTGGTCCCATGTAGGTCATATCAGGAAGCATGAAAAGAAAGGTAACCTCTTTACCCTTCTCCCTCTCAGAAAATTAAGCTTAAAAAACACTAATTTGTGAAATAAAGAATGAGTTTCTGAAAACATTATGGCAGTGTCAAAATTTCCAACTGTACAGAAGAAAGAGATGATTTTAGGAATGGTCATGATGATTGATTATTGGTCCTGATTCATTAATTGCAATAGAAAACAAAAAAAAAAAATAGCAGGGTAAGATTTGAATACCTGCAGGATTGGTGATAACTATTTCATACTCCTCACCAACCTTCACATCAGTGAGCCCCACAGGCTTAGTATCCATACAAAGGAAACCGGCATCTGCCTTAGTTTCTTCCAGCTCTCTCAGAGGGATGAATTCAAAGTAGCCAATTTGAGGAAGCACAGTGTAAGTGGCCAATTCAGGTGGCACTCTTGGTCTCACATTGGTTCCAATCCACCCTTCAGAAGATCCATAGTCAGAAGTCACCAAAGGCAACTCTCCAGCATAATGCCTCAACTTCTTCAGATAAGGTTCCATTGAGCCAGTCATGATGCCATAAACATACTTTATATTGGGGAAAAGCTCTGGTATTAGGCCATACCAGTTGCTCAGCCCCATGCACTTGCTGTGGATCAAGTTGGCCAGCTCAGGATCAGGTTTGAGCAGCTTAGACATGGCTGTCCTGACAGATGGAGCTGTGATCTTGCTGCTAAGCACCCCTTCTTTGATATCAACACAAAGCTCCTCCCACACTTGTTCAAAGGTCCTAAAAGCAGACACAATGCTGTGTGCAAAAGTGGATGACACCAGATGAACTTCCTCCCGGAATATTAGCCCACACAAGAGGTGGCAGTACAGTGATTGGTGAAAATCAGGACCAAATATAACTTCATCAGGGCTGCAAAATGGGGACTGAATGGCCTTCATTGCACTCCTGAACCCCGGGCTGCGAAACACGTTGGTTGTGGCAGTTCCTGCCAACACACCCCCTTCAGTCTTGAACTGTTTGCTGCTGTAGACAAAACCCAAGGCCTTGCCATTCTTCATGGGAAATTCCCTACAAGATGGAATTGTGTCAGTTGCCAATTCCAACTACCAGAAAAAAATGAAAATCATTGAGGAAAAAGATAAACAAAAAATGAAATTGAAACCTGTTCCTGAAGGCAAAAGAGGTGTGATATATCTGCAATGTGGTGTCAAACAGTTCCTCATTCCATGGCACAAATTTTGGCTTTCCCTGAGTAGTGCCAGAACTGAAAAAGAACCAATTTTGTCCCTTTTCAGGATCTGAATTGCAAATTCAACTACTAATATATGAAAGAAACATGAGTGAAGTCTGACCTCAAAGACATGGTTGTGATGGTTTTGCCAGTGAGAACAGAAGAAGTATCCCCATCAAGTATTCTATTGATATAAGGCTCCAATTCCTTGTGAGTGACCAGTGGAACAAAGGCCTTGAAACTCTCAGGGTCAGTCCTCCCATTCAGGCCCAAATTTTGTAAGTACTCAGCAGAAGCGTTATCTTCCAAAATCTTTTTCAGCGTTTCCCTTTGAATCCTCCCAGCATCCTTTGTCACCCTCTCAAATTCCTCTATCACTCTCTCCATGTTAAATCCTTCCACTTTCTCCAACATCTTCACAGTCCTTCAGCTGCAGCTATTACAGAAGAAGAACCAAAAAAGTACTCAATTATATATAGAGAAGCAATAAGAATTGAGTTATGAGACTGAGTTATGACTCAGTATTATCTCTTGCAACCCCATAAATGTTAGTCAACAAGAGAAAAAACAAGGAAGGTATGGGGATAATTGATTTACATAAAAACAATTCTGACAAAGCCGAACAGCAAGAATAAGGTTATCTTATTGCATAACAGAAGAAAAATATGAAAAAAGCCAAACTACACCGTTTAACTGAGGTTTTATACGTATTTGACCAAATATCATAATTGACATTTTTCTGGTGTTGTGATCTTCTATTCTTGTTTTGGTGGCAATAGGACCCAGATCAATAAATTCAGAAAAATAAATGCCAGAAACAGGACAAATGCGCTTTCAGTGGATGCTCTGAACCATTACAAAGACCAAAACAAAGGGAAACGTTAAAACAGTGGACAGCGATGTAGAAAATGAAAGAAAACAACCAAATTGGCTAGCGATGAACCGCGAAAACAAAAGAACAAAGTCAGGAACAGATATCAGAGAGGAAATTGTGAACTTCGATCTTTGGCTTTTCCTTTTTTGTTCAAGTCAACTACACTATTCCAAAGAAGATCTGTCACCAGCACCAATACGAAAATTGAAAAATCTTCAACCATTAAACATTGAGTTCGTGTGAAGCAGAGAAACAAGCCCGATAAATATCGAGAACCAAGAAAGAAAATTCAATAAAGGAAGTAAATTTAAGTTACCACTTACCATTACCACGCATAAAAAAACCAAAAAAAAAAAAGAGGTAAACAAAAAAGTCAAAGGCAACCAAAAAGTAGTCCTAGAAGGGTAAAAGGCCGAAACAAAAAGTGGGGTGCCGAAAAGATTAATTTTTGAAATACCCTTTGCAGAGAAAGAGAAAGTGCCTGAATTGGGTTAGAGAGATTGAACCAGAAGACAACTGGGAAACCAGAACTGGAGCATATCGTATACACCAGAAAGCTCACCAATCACAAGTGCAATATTTTAATGAATACAAAAGAGACATGTTATGATATGATAAAAATAAGAAAAAAAAAGTCAACAAAAACATGTCATGTTCCGTTCCAAATAAGAAAAAAACAGAAAAATTTATCTGGTTTTCTGGGACTCCCACAACCCTGTCGTGTCAGAGACAACCCAGAAGCCAGTTGAAGAAGTAACAACAACAGAGCTAAACTGAAAACTGAAAAATTTCCTTAAACAATGATTAAACGAAGCATAGGATGATAGGTCCATGGTCAAGAACTTGAAAAATAGTTTAGATGAAAAGCACAGGTTAAAGGGTTATAGATAGGATTGTATTGTAGACAAGAAAATAGTAGAAAAAGAATATGCATATCTCTACCTAGGAGAATCTTGGTGGTGTGTGAGAGAAGGTAGCAATGTATATATTGAAAGAGGTAATGTTATGGTGTGAGTTGAGTTGAGAGTGTTGTGCTGAGGTCAGGATTCACCTCGGGGTTTGCAATTTATAGGCATCATCAAATTCAGTTTTTGATTTGCAAAATGACATTTTTGCAGTCCTGCAATTTGCCCTTAGATTCTGGACGGAATTACAACCTTAGTCGGTCACTTTTATCTGTCTGTTTTTCTGTTCATCACATCACTCCAACACTTCAATTTCTTTCTAGTAATGCTGTTACCTGCATCTTCTCATTCGTCCTTGTCAGAAAGATCATTTTCTTCTTATTGTGGGTTTTCAATTATGGTTTAGATAATGTGCTTATGGTTTTCCATTAATATTTTTGCTTTTTGCCTACTTTTTTTTTCTTGATCTTGCTATTTGATATTTTTGAAGACATTGCATTGATTATGGCAGAACTGTACACTAAACATTATGTGAAAATGATTTCTCAGCATCTCAATTTTTTAATAATTCCTTAACCAGTGTGTCAAGCATTTTTTGGTCTAATTTTGGGAAGATATTAAATATGTATATGAAAGCCTAGTTGCATGTATATGGAAAAAAAAAATTCTTAGGAGATAAAAAACCTAGTCTAAATCTAGTCTCATAAAAGTTTGAGTTATTATATAGAAAAAAGTTACATTTTGACTAATAGATGTAATTTTGATCTGTGATAAGTGAGTAAATTCAAAGTCAAAGTCTGAAATTTAATTTTTTAATGGGACAATTTTCAAGAAAAATTTACACAATTAATAAAATAAATATGTATCTTAATTTATTTATTTATGTTTTATCTCTTGAAATCATAAAAGAAACATATTTATAATATATTTTTCTATTAAAGTATTTTCATTACTTAATAGCATACGTTTAAAAAGATTTGACTACATGAATCAATAAAAACATTCATTTTATTAATTTTTAATAAATTTCCTAATTACTTTTCAATAAAACAATTAATGAAATAAAATAGACTAAATAAAAGTTAGCGGTTGGTAAAAAAAATAATAAATTAAAAATAATGTTGTTATAAATAAGAAGGTTAATATAAATGCATTTCTTGAAATATATACTTTAATTTATTTATATTACCATTTATGTCTTGAAGCCATGAAAGAAACATATTTATAATATATTTTTCTATTAAAGTATTCCCTCCGGTGCTTAATATCATACCTTTAAAGATTGATTCCATAAATCAATAAAAAATCATTTTATTAGTTTTAATAAATTTCTTAATTACTTTCAATAAAAAAATTAATGAAATAAAACAGATTAATATAAAAGTTGGAGGTTGGTAAAACAAAAAAAACAAGAAGTAAGTCAAGACAATATTGGTATAAATAAGAAGGTTAATATTAATGCATTTCTTGATATATTTACCTTAATTTATTTATATTACTATTTATCTCTTGAAGTCATAAAAGAAACATATTTATAATATATTTTTTAATAATTTCTTAACCATGTCAAGAATTTTTTTGTCTCATTTTGTTTACTTTTAAGTGGAAGATTGTGTATCCGTTAAATATGTTTTGAGTTTCATGTGTATGAGAAAAAAAAAAGTTTATTCAGATGTATTGACTAAATTAATTGTGATATCACTAGTTTCATGACCATAGAAGGTCAAATTATAATTGAATAATAGTATTTTGGCTGTTATCCTTTTAAGTAAAAGAGTTAAGTCTGAATCAATAAATATAGTTTTTGACTTTTAATAATAGTTTGATCCAACAATTTAAAATTAAAGTCATAAATTTAATCAATTTGATCTCGGTACAATAATTACTGACTAGAAATTCTCGCAAGTTATATAATTAATAGATATAAGTACTTTAATTTATTTATATTACCTTTGAAGTCATAGGAAAAACATATTTATAATATATTTTTCTATTAAAGTATTCCCTCATTGCTTAATACCATAAGTTTAAAGATTGATTACATGAATGGATAAAAAAAATTATTTTATTAATCTTTAATAATTTTCAAAATTATTTTTCAATAAAACAATTAATGAAATAAAACAGATTAAATAAAAGTTGGAGGTGGGTAAAAAAAACAAGAGGAAATTAAAAACAATATTGGTATATATAAGAAGGTTAATATTAATGCATTTCTTGATATATGTACCTTAATTTATTATATTACCATTTATCTCTTGAAGTCATGAAATAAACATATTTATAATATATTTTTCTATTAAAGTATTCCTTCCGTTGCTTGATAATTACATAAATCAATAAAAACATTCATTTTATTAATCTATAATAAATTTCTTAATTACTTTTCAATAATACTTTATTATGTTAGCATTATTTTTCTATATAAAATCACCCAGAACAAAGTATCTTAAGTAAATTATTTTTCTTTTTGTAATAAAGTATTACTTTATTTTCTCTTCATTGAACTTCTAGAGTATCTAAAACCATTTTTTCATTTTAATGAAAAGAAGTTTCTATTTATAAATATAGTGTTAATAACATGATATTCATGATAATAATGATGAATATTACCATAACAGTGTCCATTACAATCAAGATACCAAAGATAAACATCATTATCAACCATGTAATAATATTAAATTCTCACTATCAACAATGTAATAATATTAAATTCTCATTTTTTTTAATTGAAGGTGAAGTCCTATCCATTTGAAAATAATCGAATCATTAAATATGTTTAGTTGCATGTATATAAAAAAAAATTATTACCAAATAGAAAACCTAGTCAAAATCTAGTCTCGTAAAAGTTTGAGTTAATATATAGAAAGAAGTTACATTTTGACTAATAGATATAATTTTGGTCTTGTGATAAGTGAGTATATTCAAAGTCAAAGTCAGAAATTTAATTTTTTTAATGGGACAATTTTCAAGAAAAATTTACACAATTAATAAAATAAATATGTATCTTAATTTATTTATTTATGTTACCATTTATCTCTTGAAATCATAAAAGAAACATATTTATAATATATTTTTCTATTAAAGTATTCTCATTACTTTATGTTTAAAAATATTTGACTACATGAATCAATAAAAACATTCATTTTATTAATTTTTAATAATTTTCCTAATTACTTTTCAATAAAACAATTAATAAAATAAAATAGATTAAATAAAAGTTGGAGTTTGGTAAAAAAAACAAGAAGAAATTAAAAATAATATTGATATAAATAAGAGGTTAATATTAATGCATTTCTTGATATATGTACTTTAATTTATTTATATTACCATTTATGAATTGAAGTCATGAAAGAAACATATTTGTAATATATTTTTCTATTAAAGTATTCTCATTACTTGATACCATATGTTTAAAAAGATTTGACTACATGAATCAATAAAAACATTCATTTTATTAATTTTAATAATTTTCCTAATTACTTTTCAATACAACAATTAATGAAATAAAACAGATTAAATAAAAGTTGGAGGTAGGTCAAAAAAAAATATTGGTATATATAAGAAGGTTAATATAATGCATTTCTTGATATATGTACCTTAATTTATTATATTACCATTTATCTCTTGAAGTCATAAAATAAACGTATTTATAATATATTTTTCTATTAAAGTATTCCTTCCGTTGCTTGATACCATACATAAATCAATAAAAACATTAATTTTATTAATCTATAATAAAATTCTTAATTACTTTTCAATAATACTTTATTATGTTATGTTGGCATTATTTTTCCATATAAAATCACCCAGAACAAAATATCTTAAGTAAACTATCTTTCCTTTTGTAAGTATTACTTTATTTTCTCTTCATCCCCTAAAGAGGAACTTCTAGAGTATCTAAAAATATATTTTTCATTTTAATGAAAAGAAATTTCTCTTTATAAATATATATTCATGATAATGATGATGAATGTTATGATAATAACAGTGGCCATTACAATCAAGATATCAAAGATAAACGTAATATACTTTTTTTGTTAAATCTTTTAATTTACTTTATGGATCTAAATAGTTTCATTTAGTAGTTTAGTTAGTTTCTTATTTAGACCGTTTCTATCTTTTGTTTTTGTTCTGCTACTTATTATTCATATATATATATATATATATATAAATAATTTTTTTTATGAAAAAGAATGAAACTAACTTAATCTTAATCACGGGATATAGTCATAAGCAATTAAATTAAATAAAAATATCATGTTTTTTTTAAGTTGTTATGCAATTATTGAGTAAATTTTAATTGTTATGAAAATTTTATGAAAAGCAAAATAAAACTAAATTATCTATATTAAATAAAATTTGTCAACTTTTCATTACATGTCTTTATCTAATTCCATTTCATTATTATACATAGTACAAATTATATCATCATCAACCAATATGAAATTTTCATTGTTTTAATTGAAGGTGAAATTTTCATTGTTTAAATTGAAGGTAAGGCTATACATATTTGAAAAATATTTTTTATAATTACATAACATGTATAAATAAAATCTATTATAAAACTTTAATAAAAGTTTGACAATATTTCACATTAGTCTTACACGAAATAAAAATAGTAATAAATCATCATAGTCAAGTATTCAGAAAACAACACAAAATAATTTAAATCAAAATTTTATCAAATTTAAGCATAAACTTAAACTGTGTACATATTAACAAATTATGAAAAATAATTTTCTCAAACTCAAAATGTCCAATTAGACAATTCAAGATTTAATACAAATGATTGGTGTTTAACCATTTGCACTAATCTCAAACCGGAATTAAAGTTCGCTCAATATATACATCAACAATACTTAATATAAATAAAATACTATAACAAAACATACGATATCACACAAACATAATGCAGAAGAACTCCTATGATTAATCTAAACTTTTCATATACATCCAAATACCATAACACGATCTTAATTTCAAATAACCATCAACAATCAATAAGAAACTACTAACATTCAAGAGAGGTATTTATGTTTTATTGTGATTGAAATCTCCAAAAACAATCGTAATATCAATTTAAAAAATAAATGAGAAGTTTAGATCACTAATCTTAAAAAAAAAACGAAAACTCAATCTAATCAGAGAAATGACTAATGTACAAAATCAGTTAAAAAAATAAGAAAGTAAGTGAGTTAACATGAAAGAAGCCTCCACAACTTTGTCAAAACGCTATTAAAGAAAAAAAATGAAAGAAAAAAACCTTTTGTAAACAATTTGACTATAGAAAAAAGTTTTAAAAAATTGCATAAATAGATATAAATATTTTAAACCAGACTATATAATATTCAACATAAAATTTAAAATTGTGATTTTTTTCAGCGGGATTAGACGGATATGACATAAAAACTATGACTTAAATAGCTTTTTTTTTCACTAGTGGCAATAAGTCTGCCTTAACTTTTGAAGTATAACTAACTATACGTATTAACTTATCTTGAAAAAAAAAAGGCATAATAAATTAAAGTCGTTGTTCAGGACGACAATTTTAACACACGATTAATCTGTGAGGTATAGAAGGAGAGTCTGATAAAATTGATGAACTGAATCGGAAGTGCGAAAAATTTAATTCTGAATTGACATATAATTAATTAGCAAATTAAATGAGTATTAATCAACTTGAGGCAACGTCTTTAACACAGAAGTCACGCATCTATGTTCCTTCAATTAGTTTTTTTTATGAGTGTTTAATTTTATACTAACAAAGTATTTTTAGTGTTGGGCTTGAATCACGCATACACTATGCAAAATCCCCAAAATAAACAATAAAAATACATAATTTATTTTTATAACATTTACATAATTATTCGAATATATTATCTTCAAAATAAAATGAAAGTTTCATAAAATATAAATATTTGTATATACATATTTTTTTTAATATATGGGATTATGTCACAACAAATCAAATCATAAAATAACGTAAATAACATATGGAGTAAACAAAGTAAGCCAATTAAATATAAAAAATAATAAACTATTCCAATTGAGTAAACTTTATAATACAAATAATATATATGACTTTTGAATGATTGGATTGAATACAAATAAAAGATATTAACATGTGTAATTTACTAGTCTATCAAAAACCTTCTTCCTTGGTTTTGATTCACAATTTTTCAGTCTTCGAACAATGAATATTATTCACTAGTTTCTTTCTATAAGACATTCTAATCTATATGATTAAGATTATAAATAAAATTTCAAATCCTGATATTTAAAGTAACTCAATGTTTACACTATATTATCAAACATAGTTTTACCTTCTTCTAATAATCAATTAACATAAATTATTTATCTATGATTTAACATTAAATTGCTTTCTTGTAATTTATCACTAAATTTCTTTTTTTTAATTCCTAAATTTTTCATTTTCATTTTTTATGCTTAATTTCATATAATAGTTTATTAAACATCATTATACCTTAAAAAGAGAGAAAATCATCTTAATCTCTTTCTTACTCAAACATCCAACTATTACTCGATGTTCACGTATCATTGTTTGAGTATCATAAAAATGCAGTTCAACTATTATAGAAAAAAAAAATTATTAAGACATCTTTCTCATTCAGATGATCACTTGTTGTTTGAGCAATTAAATCTCTAAAAGAAAGATAATTTTACAATCTTTCCCTATCCCTCAAGCTAAAGTAGTAATTCAACTTAATTTCGCTTACTTTTCTTTTTATGTTCAACAACTACAAAGATTTAGAAAAATTAAGTGAAATTTAACTTACTTAATAAAGACTAAATTAATAAACTAAATATATCACTATAAACCTAAATTAACATAAATTCATGTTTTGACTTAGATAGCATATACGATCACAAAGACTAATTCATACCTGCAACAAGAAAACAAAACAACATATCTTAAACTTTAAATCAAAATATAATGGAATCAGATTATCATATAATTCATTACCTTATAATTTTTACGCTCTAATAGAATAAAAAGTAAAAAAATTATTTCAAAAATCTAGAGAAAAAATTAAAAAAATTATGTTTTAAAGAGACTAATTTAATATTTTGCATGAATGAAAAATACATTTATTTATAATATATATAATCTTTATAATTTTCAAATAATAATAAAAATATTCATTTTGTATTTAACTCAAACTTTCTTTCTTAACTTATAAAACATCCTTACATGTGCTTTAACAATATTTATCACAATTTTTGTCACTTTAAAATGATAATCATTTTGCAAACTAAGTAATAGTAAATGTTTAATGTTGCATATTAATCAATCCCTCATAATTTGGTTCCTCGTTTTTCTCTCATTTGACAATGTGGTTGGACTTGGAGATTCGCCATGTTAGGGATCTTCCCACCAATGTCTTTCTCTTGTCTCGACATCACACTCTCTTCAATGTTCCATTTTACTTCCTCTTTTTTCGATTTTTGTGTTCCAAATTTTCAAACAAGATTCATAAATATAATATGATAATAAACCTAGGGTTTGGTATGTAAATGGACATGGTTATGTTGTTCTTCTAATGCATAATGGATCTGGTAGAGTATATGATATGTTCATTAAACTAATATTGGCGTTTAATTTGTTTGTCTAGTTAGATATAGGGATTTTCTATTTAAGTATATTTCTACCTTATCTGTTTTATTTTAATTAAAAAGAAGCATTTCAAGTTCTCAAGTTGTAACACACTTAACTTTTTTTTTCTCCTTTATAAAAAAAAATTGAGAAAATTATATAACAGTTAGCCTTTTTCTCTAATTCAAACAATATGGATGCACAGTGCTACATGCAGGGAAAATAAAGGCAAGAATATCAAGTGAGTTTGGAAATTACAAGTGAAAGTGTATTTGCTTAATACGTACTTTGTTAGCATTTTTTAATACTTCATAAAATAGGAAAACAATGTTTAGTGTTCTAATTGATTTCATTAAATTATAAGTTAATAAAAAAATGAGGGTAAATATTTCTCACTTTAAAGAGGGAAATGTCATCTTCCAAAACATTTAAACAATAATTAAAGTAAAGATCAAAGTGAGATATTGTAAATAACATACTTTCAGGAGATTCTGTGTTTAAAAAAATCTTTGAGCTTATGTTTAATTTAGTTGATGATTTGATTTTAGTTCAATGTAGATTTTGAATGTGAAAAACAATCTAATAAAACTTTGATTGAATTATGGTTTGGTGATTGAGGAATTATAGTTGTAAACTTGCAGTAGGAAATTATCTTGTCAACCTATGAAACTTTGGTGTTAAGTTTAATTAGATAAATTATGTTAACTATAAATTTTAATCTTAAAAAAATACTCTATGTTTTTTTTTTTGGGAAAGATAGATAAAATAAATTAAGTAAATGATTAAAAACAAAATAGTTAAAAAATAGTGTAATATTTTATTAATGCTTAAGTGTTACTAGAACTTAGGATACAAATTAATGTTTATAAGTTTAAACTCTTGTTAAATAATACAAGTATGATTTTTGTGAGCACAAATCGTAATATTTATAACTTTCTAATAACTTATTCAAATTCTCATCCTTAATTATTTTACTTTCAATTTTCATCGGTGGATGACAGTTTCATCTTGACTCTTACAAACCTTCCAACTTCAACAAAAGGATATTATTTAAATGCTCAATGGAATAATGTGGTAGTACTAGACACTGTCATAATAGCTATTATATATTCTTTTTATTTTTGCAGACTTCCGCATTATTATTTTTTATCTTATTAACTAATAACAAATTATTTTAAATATGATTTTCAAAATAATTATTACAAAAACTAAAAATTATCTTATACTAAATTATAACTCTATGCAATTTAATTAAAATATATTCATGATAATATACAAATACATTATCAATATATTTTAATTAAATTGTATATATTGATTATAATGTAAAAAAAAAAAAAACAAAGCTTTTATTAACCCCCTCTTTCTTGCGTAAATCAAACACTCCCATTAATTAACTTGGATTGAAGATTTAATAAATTACATTTAAGGATGTATTATTAGTGTGTGGGCA